>OGYH01000331.1_pt1 | contig 50783 bp, 32 predicted proteins | sample 1576511 | NCBI WGS metagenome assembly OGYH01 (sample SAMEA3541522, study PRJEB24748) | human gut metagenome | biome: human gut; feature: human-associated habitat; material: faeces | place: China | collected 2012
TAAGCACGCCGCCAGCGTTCATCCTGAGCCAGAATCGAACCCTCCACAAAAAAACCTTTTCATGAAGAGACATCGACACGATGACTCTCGAAATAAGAAAATTGACGATCGCCTTATAAGGAAAGGCGCATCGCACAAAAACCTCGCCGCCGTTTGACCGATCCCTCGGCACCACGCGTCAGCGTGGCCGGCAACGAACTGGCAATCATTGACTATAAAGAAGTAGTACAAATACGCTCTTGAGTTCTCAAACCACCACCACTCACCCGCCTCGAGGCACCCCAACCGGGGAACCACTCGCCGAGCGGCAGCAAGAGATAAACCTACAGCACAATCCCATTCCACGCAAATCGGGCATGACAAGACAAGACGCGAACCCTTGCAAACACTGGAAAGCGTCGGCGTGTCGAAAACACGGGAAAAATGGGCTGCGGACGCCATCACGTGGCGAAAGACCGTCGGCAAACCCTGAAACACCTCACCGCAAACCAACATCCGGGCGTGTCGCAACCACACTATCCGTTTACGGCCCATCCCCCAAGCCAACCCATCCGAGAAAACCTCCCAGCCGAAAGCTGAAATAGGAGAAACAGAAGAAAGCAGATAAACGAAACCGCACCGCCGATCGTTGTCCTGAACACATTCAGATCTCAACTGATCGAAAGTGCGGTTTTGCATATGCGCGTGCAAGCGACGGCAGAACAAGGCAGCGCAGCCAAAAATCGATTAATCGGTGCAACCGAAACGGTAGAGGGCCCAACCCTGGCCGTATTGCGAATAATCGGCAACCTTCACCAACGTGCCGCCATCCAGATACGTATCAATCAATTCCTCATTGTGGAAGGAATCGTACTGGGCGCGATACGGGAATGACTGCAGACTCTGCGCCTGGTCGCCCATCGTAAGGAAGTATTCCGGAGCGTCGGTTAGCGGACATACCGTGCCGAGCACCTGCTGCGCATCGCCGGAAGCAAACGCGGTCTCCACTTTGCCGAACGGAGCGGATGGCACATCGGTGCGCGCATTGATGATCGGATACAACATGTTCGCGTTGAACAGCGTCTCCGCATACATCGAACCGTTCAACGGATCGGAAATGATGGTGGCCTGGGTGCCCGTACGTTCCGTGACCTTGCGCAGCACAGCGATCTTTTGCTCGGTGAGCTGCTCGTTGGGGTCGCTTTGGTTCAGACTGGAATGCGCGATGATCGTGTCGCGAGCCGCGGAACGCGATGGGCATACGATCTGCGCGGAAACCGCAAGTATCGCAATCACAAGGAATACGGCGATTAGGACGATCCAATTGGAAGCGAAAGAAGCGTTCTTCACGGAAGAAACAGCAGACGCAGAAGAAAGGGAAGGAACGGAAGAAGCACTATTCTTCGTGGAAAAGGACGATGCAGAAGGAGCGAAAGAAGCGGATGCGGCGCACGCGGAAACGCATTCGGCAAGAGCGTTGATTCCAATGACAAGCAGCGGCAGCGCGACCAGCGGAAGCATGGTCATAATACGGTTTTCATCGCGATACCACGGAGCGCTGATGATATTCGGCAACGCGCCGACCAGCGTGACCGTGCACACATACACCAGCGCGACCAGCAGGAATGCGGCCGTCAACGCGATCACGTCACGCAGGCGATCGTTGCGACGAAGTCGAGATGATTCGGACGACGCGGACGCGGCATCAGTGGCGTTGGAGTGCGACGCAGGTGGCGGACAGGAAACGGAAACCGGGGAATCAGCGGCGGAAACCGCAATATCAGAAGTCGAAGCATCAACATCGACATCAGCAGAAGCCACGGGAACCACAGTGGAAGCAGCCGACGAAAACGAATCCGAAGCACGCGCAGCCGCGCGGCGGGAAGCGCAAACGAAAGCGGCCGCAGTTCCCGCAATCAGCAACAGTGCGAACAGAATCGCAGGAAAACCGTCAAGCCCATCCGTGAGACAGAACGAAATCGACTCCCACAAATTCTTGGACGGCTGATGGCTATGGAACCAGGAATCGGGATTCGCCCAACGGTCCGATTTGAACGACGTCAGCATCAACGCCACAAACGCCACCGCACCGACGCACATGGCAATGAACGCGCCAAGAATCAGCTTCCACGGCAAGCGCAGCACAATGAACGGCACCAGAATCAGAGCATACGTGAATGCGATACGCGGGTGCGCAACGAGGCAAACCACGCCTGCGACAGCAGCGATCGCAAGCCATTTTGCTATATGCTCGCGCGCGGCGATCGCATCGAACAAGCGCAATGTGGCGGCGATGAGGAACGGCAGCAGCGACGTGGCGAAACCGAATGCGATCAGCGGACCGGCATTCAGCAGCCCGTACGGGTGGCACACCGAGCTGACGGCAAGCACCGGCACGAACAGTCCAATCAGATTCCGCAGAACGAAAGTAGCGTCGGAAGCAGCGTCATATTGCCGATTGCCGGCTGACGGAACCTGCTGATTCGAGATATTCGACGATTCAGATACGGACGACGATTCAGGCGTAGACGATGCTTGAGAAATACGTGAAATTGGATTGGAAATTGGATTACCGCGATTCCAACGTCGCAGGAAATACCTGCATAATACCAGCATTCCGGCAGGGAAAATCACGCCCGAAGCAATGATCCACGTGATATTGAATGCCGCGTAGATCGAACATTGCACGCCGAACAGCGCCGCGATCTTAATCACAAGGTAAGCACAGATGTGAAACAACGGCGGATAAAACGAATCATGCGGCCACAAATGCAGAGCCGCCCCCAATCCCTCGTCAAGCAGACGGTGAATGAAATAGTAATGCGCGGGGGCATCGCTGCTGACGATCGGCGTATTCCACACCGTGGAGGGGAACCACGCAATCACCAGGCATAGTGCGGACGCGACGCCGATAATCGACGTAAGCCACGGCAATAACACGTGACGCGATGCAGGACGCAGCATCGCGTGGCACCGCTGCAGGCCATGTTTCTGCCCGGACGGACCGCCCTTGGCCGAATCATTCCTGGCTGGACCATTCGTAGCCGAACCATCCTTGGCCGAGCCATTCTGCCGAGCCTGAGTCTGCACATAAGCCTGCACATGAGTTCGCGCACGAGCCTGAGCCGAGCCACAATCGCCCGACACGGAACCGGTATTCGTAATCTGTTCGGAAGTCATCGATTCCATCGTAGCGAGTGCCGCAACCATGCTCAACGCTTATTCTCTGGAATCACTTTTCAGGAATCATTCAGACTTCATGCAGGGGTATAACAGTGTTGCGCAAGAAAACAATCACGTTGGAAGCCCAAGATGATTGCACGGGACGCACCATGCGCTACGGGCCTGCCTTGCTGCGGAGCGCGCGTCCCGGCCAACGCTGACGTCGGCATGCGCCGGCGCGCTATAACAGAGAACTGGAGAAGTACCGCATGTTCGTTCTCAAGAACGCATGGGCGGCGCTTGGTCGCGTCAAATGGCGCACCGCGCTGATCGCCCTACTCGCACTACTGGTGTCTTTCTCGGCTGCCGTGGACTTGGCAGTGATTCGAGCCGACGACACCGCCAATAATGAAACATACCAGTCGCAAAAAGCCACGGCGGTGATTCGGCCGAACGCGCAAACACAAGCCAAGCGCGACGGTGCCGATTCCAGCTATACCGACAAGTATTTGACGTGGGAAAAGTACAGCACGTATGCAACGGCCGCACAGAGCAACAACGTGACCTTCAATTACACGTTGGCAACATCGGTGCCGGTGCGCGAAAGCAAGTCGTTGCAGGCAATCGCCGCGAAAAACGATACCAGCGAAGACAAGACCGGCGGCAACCTGACCCTGCAGGCGTTCTACACGTTGGACGCCGCGAAAATCAACGATTACGGCTACTACAAAGTGGTCAAAGGCAAGCATCTGAGCTATAAGACGCAGAGCGACGGCGTACTCATCTCGCAAGCGCTGGCCGATAAGAACAATCTCAAGGTCGGCGACAAGGTGACGGTCGGCAATCCGTCGAAGGCTTCCGACACATACACGTTCACCGTGCGCGGCATTTACGAATACGACAGCGACGTGCCTGAGGGCAACGGTTCCGACGCGAAATACGCAAAGGACAATCGTGAGAACGTGATCTACACGACGTATATCAACTTCGCCAAGAACGGGCTTGACACGACGGAGGCCACGGGATGGGCCATTCCGAATCTGAATATCATCTTCTCGCTGGCGAATCCTTCCACCTACAACACGTTCGTGCGCTTGGTGAAGAAGGCCAAGTTGGACACGAAGACGTACGAGATCACCTCGCCGTCGCTTACCGCTTACAAGAAGTCGATCGAGCCGCTTGATTCCGCCGCTTCGGCAGCGCGCATCATGCTGATCGCCGTGACGATTGTCGGTGGCATCGCTTTGCTGGCATTGATTGCATGTGCTGCGATTGGCGGCCGCCGCGATGAGATCGGCATGGCGATGATCACAGGTGTGACCAAGGGCCGTTTGGGATGGCAGTTCATGCTGGAAACGTTCATGATGACGGTTCCGGGTTGGATTGTCGGTTTGGTTGCGGGCGCGCTGTTGGCGAAGCCGATCGGCACCGCATGGGCCGGCGGGCAGGCTGTGTCGATGACGTCCGCTTCGGTGTGGAACGTGATCTGGTACGGCTTGGGCGCATGCCTGGTGCTTGGCATCGTGGCATTCGCGCGCGTGGCCTGCTTCAACCTGAACCAACTGTTTGAGGAACGCTCGGAGGTGAAGGCATGAGCGACAACATGAATGATAAGAACGAGAACCTCGACGAGACCGTGGTCGACGAGACTGCCGAGACCGCATCAAACGAGACCGTCGATGATGTTGCGACTGACGATATTGCAGCTGACGCATCTTCCGCTGATTCCATTGAATCCATCGATTTTGCGGTGGTATACGACGATGACAATGCAGATATCGAAATTGCCGCAACTGACGGCGCGGAAATTTCCGACGATGTAAACGATGGCGATACTGCAGTAGCTGCCGACGGCGATGCTGTGGTATCTGCAGATAATGCAGATACCACTGAAGTTGCAGATGACGCTGCAACTGCTGCTGATACTGCGGATGGTTCGGATGTGGTCGCCAACAATGCGAATCAGGTGAGGGAAACGCTTGCCTTGCGTTCTTCCGACGAACCGACCGTGCTGGAATCACATGAAATGGTGAAAGCCGATTCCGCAACCAGCGTCTCCTCACAGCTCGACCGCGAAATCAAGCATCATCGCAAGAAGGATGCGTTTTTCTTCAAAGCGAATCCGACGTTCGCACTCGATCATGTGACCGTGATCAATCGCAAGACCGGCCGCAATATTCTCGACGACCTATCGCTGTCGTTCCATGCGGGCGCCACGCATGCGGTGCTCGTGGACGCGGAGGATCGCGAACAGCATCAGGCGTTGCTGGCCACCATGGTCGGCATGGTACGCACGGACCGCGGCAACGTGATGCACAAAAGCACCAACCTGAGCGACGTCGAACCGGTCGAAATGTTGGGACACCGCATCGGATTCATTCCGCAACGTTTCGCTTTCCGCCCCGACCTCGACGCGGAAAGCAATGTACTGTACGCCATGGATGCGTCGAACCGCAACTTCCTCAAGCCGAAGCCTGTGATCGCCCGCGAACTGCTCAAGCGCGTGGGCTTCGACGAAGTGACGTCCGGCCTGGCAGTCGGCGAAGTAAGCGAACTGAACCAGCGCCGCGTGGCCATCGCTCGTGCGCTGAGCTGCGAGGCTGAAGTGATCATCGCCGACGAGCCGACCGCTGGATTGGATGCCGACGATGCGGCCGTGGTGTTGGATCTGTTGAAGAAGTTCAAGCGCGATGCCGATCGCAGGCGCGCCATCATCGTGGTGACCACCAATCCGGAGATCGCCGATGCGATGGAGCACAGCGTGGAACTCGACTAGCCGCCTAGTGCAACGGGCGCACGAACATAGACTCTTTCGTGCGCCCATAGGTAAGCCCTTTGGAATTCTGGTTTTAGCCAAATTCCAAAGGGCTTGCGTGTTCTGGAAACGGTCTGCCCTACTCGACGATACGCATGTGGTACTGCTCGGCGAGCGGCGTGACGTCAAGCACGCCGTATCGTTCGAGCAGCCGCAGCCATTCGCGCCTGTTGCTTTCGCCGAAACGGGCCGCCTTGCGCGCATAGGCTTCGGCCGTCAGGAACTTCGGCGGAATCGACTTGCTGTTGTACTTGTCGGCCACCATCACCACTTCCTGCTCAAGATTCATGGGCACATAGTCGGCCGGAGGCAATGGCAATCCTTGCGATTCCACCGCTTCTTTGGTGAGTCCCACACCGGTGTGGTTGCGCGCGAACTGCGCGATAGACTCGTCAACACCCTCATTCAACAAATATTCGTAGCCTTTAAGCCCATGCCGCACGTAATTCGGACCGTCGAATTTCAGCGGTCCACCGTCGGAACCGTCTTGCTTGAGCAGAAAATACGTGCCGATATCATGCAGCAGACCACCGATCACCACCAGATGCTCGTCGATCAGCCTCGGCGGAACGGTCCCGCCCGTAAGCCCGTCCGATGATGGAATGGAGGGGATGCGAAGCATACCGAACGATTCGCTTCCATTGCCGTCTTGCGTAAGCCTAAGGCCGAAATCGCCCGCTTTTTCAGGGGCATCGTCCGGTAGTGTGCAGCGGCGGGTGAACAGTGCATTCTGCCTGCGTGCCATGCGACGTGCGATGTCGGCGACGACTACGCAATGTCCGTGAATCAAATCGTATGCGGCTTGCGATTGCGCGATTTTTCGATGCAGTTCGTCAACTTGGGCGAGTGTAGGAATATATCCGGTTGTCATACCGCCTATCTTAGGCGCTGTATGACGATTGCTGCATGCTGAATCCGGTCGAAAAAAACTGGAAATCCCCGATGAAAGTTTCAGCCGAAAAATTCCGAAATACGGATTTCAGATTACGGATTTCAGATGGAACGCACACGGAATGCGCCGGTACGGTTGGAAGCAACGATCATCTGATTGTTTTCCAAACGAGTCCAGCCATCTTCGGCACACTGATCGAAACCGGAGCTGGCCACAACCACGCCCTTCGGCTGGCCTGCAGCCTGATCCGCTTCGGATTCACCGAGCGTACGATAGCGCATCACACGATAGTCATGCGCCTGGTCGCCACGGCCGTACTGGTCATAGATTTCCACAATGCGCTTGGACGTGACCTCACGACCGGCCGCGCACAGAGCGATGAATTGGTCTTGGCTCTGGATCATGCAGTTGTAGCTGGACTTCGGATAGCTTTTGCGCAGTTCACGCACCGCCTGCGCGACCGCCTCGTCGAGTGCGAAACCAAAACCGATGTACTGCAGGATCACTGCGAAGAAAATGGCGGAATCGGAACGTCCGCCAGTGGACTGCACGATGTTGGGATCGACCGGGAACGCGCGGTTGGTGATGATGTTGCGACCCTGATCGTCGGAAATATCGCCATTGTGGATGAAGCTCAATCCGTTGGCGTAGAACGGCTGCTGGTTTTCGAGAATCAGCGGCAGGTTCGAGCTGGCCAAACGCAGGTGCCACAGGCCTCCACGAGCCGGAGTGTTCGCCAGCTCGTCGAAAATCGGATCATGTCGGGCTGCGATCGTGTTCTTGTAGACGGCGGTGCCGGTTTCCGGGGTGGGAGCGCCACCGTCACGCAGGTACGGCGACTCGCTCGGCACGGTGACCAGCGCGGAGCCCCAGCCATCGTTGTGGATTTCGCTCAGATTCCGGAAATCGCGTACGGCCTGCATGCCGAGCACGCCATTGAGACTGGTGTTGCTTCCGGCTGCCGCGAATCCAAGTAATCTGCACATGGTTGATTACTCTACAGGGCTTGTAATGCAACGCGCGCATATGGCTATCGACATTGCTTATAGCGTGCGAAAAACAGCGTGATTCCAACGATTCTTCGAGATAAGACCATGCAAAAACCTACAAAATGCCCTACGAAAACGGGCTGCGCGACGATGGCAGATACGATCGCCATCATCACGCAGCCCGTTTCACGGCTTGTTTCACACACGCTTTAGCCGCGGAGGACGCTGAGTCGCGAGGAATAGCGGCTGTATCTCAATCAGCGGATTGTAAGGCGCAAGGCCGAACCATTTGACCGGAGATCCCGCAAAATGACGAATCGCATACTTGACTTCCAAAGAAATCGCGCCACGCTGCGACACCTTCGACTCAGGCATAAGCGCCTTGTGTATCAGCACATATCGAATCGGACCGATATTCGGATCAGCATCAAGCTTCGGATAGCGGCTTTCCTGCCTCGGCAGATCCCCCGACTTCGACAAATCGTTCATGATCTGATGAATGTAAGCTGGAATCGACTGAGAAACCTTGAAACCAAGCCGAATGCGAACACGGAACATATAATCCGTACCGAAATTCTCAACCGAATACTCGCGGGTGAACGGCTCATCGGCAGTCTCGACGGAAACAGCCCACCAAGCGCGGGCACGTTTTGGATGGTCGGCGAAAATCGAGAAGAAGATATCGGTATCGATACGCTTCGTCTCCGGATCCGACGTGAGGTAGACGATATTGTCGGCAAAATACGGAATCGTATCGTCATCATGCAACCGCTTCAGCACCGGTAGGCATTCGGCGGGCTGCATATGGCGACGCTGCGCACGTTCCAGCTTCGTGCCTTCGTTCCACGTGTACATAACCAGCAGAATCGCGAAGGTAAGCAGCATCGTGAACCAACCACCATGCAGGAACTTCGCCATGGAAGCGAAGAAGAACATGAATTGGATCGCAAGGAACAGCACGGTGAATACGACCGCTCCGATACGACGCCCCGAATGCCAGATGTAGACGGCAAGCAGAATGGTGGTAGTGATCATGGTGATGGTCAACGCCAGACCATACGCCGCGGAAATATGCTCGGAATCACGGAATAGCGCCAAAACCAACAGCGTGGAAACGCAAAGCACCACATTGACCACAGGAATGTACAGCTGGCCGCGGGTACGGGCCGGGTAACGGACCTGAAGATGCGGCATCCAGTTCAGATGGGTGGCTTCAGACACCATCGTGAACGCGCCGGTGATCAACGCCTGCGATGCGATAACGCCCGCGACCACGGAAAGCACGACGGCCACGTAACGCACGCTGGGCGTCATCATTTCGAAGAACGGGTTCAAACCGTGCGTGCGGATGTAAGCCGAATCATCCCAATGATTGAGCATCCATGCGCCTTGGCCGAAATAACAGAGCACAAGCGCGATTTTGATGAACGGCCACGTGAAATAGATGTTGCCACGGCCAACATGACCCATGTCGGAATAAAGCGCTTCGGCACCGGTGGTTGACAGGAACACCGTACCCATGATGGCAAGCCCGGCGGCATTATGGCTGCTGAACAGGAATCTGACACCGTACACGGGGTTGAGCGCCGCGAACACGCTCCAATACTGACTGAGGTTCGCCAAGCCGACAACCGCCAGGAACGAGAACCAGACAAGCACGACCGAACCGAACGCCTTGCCGATACGCTCGGTGCCACGCGACTGCACAGAGAACAGCATCAGAATGATGGCCGCGGTGATCATCAGGGTCAGCTGCTTGTTTTCAGTGAAAAGTTTTTCAAAAGCTGGTAGCGTCTCCAAGCCTTCCACTGCCGAGCTGATGGACACAGCCGGGGTGAGTACGGAATCGGCGAGGAACGCGGCGCCGCCGAGCATGGCAGGAATCGCAAGCCATGCACCGTACTTTCGAACCAACGAGTACAGCGCGAAAATGCCGCCTTCGCCCTTGTTGTCGATACGCATGGCAATCAGCACGTATTTGACGGTGGTGATAAGCGTGATTGACCAGAACACCAACGAAAGCACGCCGAGCACGGCTTCGCGGTCGGCATGCGCAAGTCCGCCCTGCCCGTTGAGGAACGTCTGCATGGTGTACAGCGGCGAGGTGCCGATATCGCCATATACCACGCCCAACGCCACGATCGCCATGGCGGGCGTGATTCTGTTTGGACCGGATTGCAGACGGCTCCACCAACGACCGACGGGACCCTTGCTGGCCACCTGGTCAAGTTTGGCGGCCTCCTGCTGTTTCTCCTCGTGCTGCTTGATCAGCACCTGTCGCTCTTCCTTGGTCAGCACCTTGTGCGAAACCTTCGGCGCCTGCGTGTATGTGGCTGCGTGAAACAGCGGCTCATCCTCGTTTGGCTCGTTAGCCATAACGCTACCTCCAAGTGGCGGGCCTTCCAACCCACTCCCCAAAATAAACGCAAAAAGGCACGTTAGGAGCCTTACGAAGTCTTGTCAAATCTTCACATTGTTTCTTGCGATTCTTGATCTCGCACGAAGTAAACTTCCTGTGGGTTTTTTTCTTATTTTACCTCTTGTCTTTCTCTTACTCTCTCTTATTTTCGGATAAATCGTTTCCGTCCTGTCGATTTTCGGAATTTGTTCAGATTCCGTACACTTCGCGCGTGGTCTTTCGCGTTGCCTGCGCGACTTCCGTCAGCGGTTTATCGAGATAATTCGCCAACGACTGCAGGGTGTAGGGGATCATGTATGGCGCGTTGGTGCGGCCCCGATACGGCATCGGACTTAGGTAGGGGGCATCTGTTTCGACCATGACATGGCTCAATCCGACAATGCGCGCCGACTCGCGAATACCATCGTTGCCCTTATAGCTGGATGTGCCCGAAAGGCTGAGATACCAACCGTTTTCACGTGCGATCTCACCCATTTCGGCATCACCGGAATAGCTGTGGAACACGGTCCGTTCGGGAGCGCCGTCCGCCAGCAGCGTTTCGATGACTTCCTTATGTGAATCGCGATCATGGATCTGCATGGGCAGGTTCAGTTCTTTCGCGAGCGCGATGTGCGCGCGGAAGGCTTCTCGCTGCAGTTCTTTGGCGGCTTCTCCGGTGCGGAAGAGGTCCATGCCCGTCTCGCCGATGGCCACAACCTGGTTGGGGTAGGCGGCGGCGAGGCGGTGCACTTCGGCCATGGCGTCTTCGAAGCTGGTGTCGTGCCATGGCTTGTATTTGAGCGGCAACCCGTCTGGGCCCGGCACCCCGCGGTGACCGTGGAGCACGGATTCGTTGGGGTGTATGGCGATGGCCGCATGCACGGTTTGGGGGTGTTCGCGTGCCATGTCGATGGCCGTCATGAGGTTCGGCAGTTCGCATCCGCAGTCGATGACGCCTTCGACTCCGACTTGTTGCGCTTGGTTCAGCAGTTCGTCGACGCTGTATACGGGGACTTCCGGCTGTCCTTTTTCTTGCGCTTCGTGGCTCATGGCCCGCGAGAACGGCACGACGGACGCCACATGCGTGTGGTTGTCGATGACGTGCGCGTTCTCGGGAAGTGGTTGCGGTGCTGGCGCCCAGCTGCGGTCACGATGGTGTTTGCTCATGCCTCCAGCCTACGCTCGATGGCAGTCTTGCTTCGGAAGCCGCGTTATTCATCGATGGCAGTGGGATTAACCAACGCACCTCCATATGTTTTGCGGCGTAGCGCTGAAACGCTTTCCGCGATTAGTCATGGAGGGTGAGGGTGGTGAAGGACCAGGAGGGGGCGGTGTAGGCGCCGCTGGTTAGGTCGATTGCGGTTTCAACCGGAACGGTTGGCGAAGCCTTGCCGATTTCACCGGCGTACGGGTCGGTTCCGGCGAGCACGGTGGCGGTTGCCGAAGCGCGGGATTCCGCGGAAACACCAAGCTCTTCAAGCACTTGGTTCAGATCAATCTCGGCTTCAGCGTCGAGCGCGTTGACGATACGCACGTAGGTGACGCCTTCAGCATCATTGCGAGCCACGGTGACGGTACGGCGGGGCTCTTCCGGCTTCTCAACACCCTGTGCAACAAGCTCTCCATCGATATACAGCTTCATGCTTTCGCCGCGATCGGCCACTTCGATGCGCACCTGCCACACGGTTCCGGGGAACACTTCGTCCATGGACCATTCGGTGCCGTCAAGATTGTAGGCGGTACCGTCGCGCACCACCTTGATTTCGAAAGCACGACCGAAGGAGGTGATGTTGTGGTTCTTGCCGTTGATGTCGCCGTGCACCAGCTGCAAGCCCCAACGACCCTGATAGTAGGTGATGGTGGCGTTGATGGTGTAGGCGTCAGAGTCAATGTTGAGGCTCGTGTTCATCGGACCATTGCCTGCGTAATGGCAGTCCTCAAGATCGACATGGCGGCCATCAGCGGTGTCAACGCTGAAGTTGGTGATGTCGGCGTGAGCGGCACCTTCCAAGCGCAGGCCAACGGTTGGTGGCAGTTCGCGACGCAGCGTGGTCTTGCCTTCCACCGCGACCGGCCATGCGGTATCGGACGTGGTGGTGGCATACATCTGCTGCACCCAGTAGCTGTACGGCAGGTAGGTACGTTCGTTGTCGAAGTAGATCAGATCAGGATTCCAGCTGTGATGTCCGTCCTTGGCAAACAGCGGCGCATACGAAGACATGACCACGGCATCGCCGTTCAATTCCATGCGACCCATGAACGCCGCTTCGGAAAGACCGTTGATCAGCTGCGTGTTCCACGAACCATACTCGCCCAAGTACACCTTCGGGCCCTCACGATCCGTGGTGTCGTAGTGGTCGAGATTGTGGAACCACCAGCTGGAGGACTGATAGGAATGCTCGTCAACGATGGGAACTCCGGCTTCACGCGCATACTGCCAACCAGCCTCGTAGTCGGGACCGCTCGGAGCCGGACCGACCGTGCCAACCACAACAATATCCGGGTAGGTGGCCTTGACCGCGTCGAAGATCTGCTGGAAGCGGTTCCTGAACACGTCATCGATGAGATCTTCGTTGCCGATGCCCAAATATTCAAGGTTGAACGGTTCCGGATGACCCATGGCGGCACGCTTGGCACCCCATTCGGTGGTCGCGGCATCGCCATTGCAGAATTCGACCAAATGCAGCACTTCATCGATGTATGCCGGCATGTCTTTCTGCGCGATCGGCACCGGGCCCTGACTGGTGTTCTGGCAGCTCACGGCGGCGGGCAGCACCGGCAGCGGCTTCGCGCCAATGGTTTCGCACAGGCACAAGTATTCGTAGTAGCCGATACGGAACGACTGGTGGTAGCCCCACAGGTTGAAATTGTGCGGCCGATGCTCAACATCACCGATGGTGCGATCCCAGTGGTACATGTTATCCATGCCAAGACCGTGGGTGATGCAGCCGCCCGGGAAGCGCATGAAGCGCGGCTGCAGATCGGCGAGCGCCTTGACCAAATCGGGACGGAAATGCTTGAGCCCGTTGTAGGTGGTGCGTGGTTCGAGGGTAACGAAATCAAGATCGACGGTACCTTCCGTGGTGAAGGTGAGTCGCAAAGCGCCTTCATGTACAACGATGGCATTGCTTTCACCGGAAACCGTCAGCGAAACCTCTTGCTTACGCCAATCGTTGGAATCGACGGTGATATCTTGTTCTGCAATTGCATTTCCATCGTCGTCAATCAGAGCGACGGTGACGGGAAGTGCGGAAGCTTCGCAATTGCTGGAAATACGCATCCATGCGGAGAAATCGTAGGTTTCGCCGGCACGAAAGACCATGCCGTCCCAGCCGATATTTTCAAGCGAAGCCGGCGCCTGTTCGACTTCGACGGACGCATAGTGCGGGTTTTCTTCGGCTACCGGATTGTCGGTGAGCACGTCGAAGGCTGCGAAGGAGCCGGCGGGCACGATTTTGCGCCAGAAGCTGTAGTTGCTCCAGTCGGAGGAGTCGGCGCGATTGTATTCGAATGCGCCGTTCTGTACGAGGTCGGCGTTGAGTCCGCCGTCGCCGGAGTAGCTGATGTCTTCGTAGAAGATGCCCCACAGGTCGGTGCTGATGTTGCGCACACCTGCCTTGTTGAGGGTTGCGATGATGGTATCGGTCATGGCATTCCTTTTTGTGTTTGGTTGGTGGTTTGTCATTGAGTTTTGTTGGAAATTTGATGATTGATGGCGATTTATAGCGACTGCTGGTTGCCGTCAGCGCAGGTCGAGTGCGAACCAGAGCACGCCATGCGCTGGTATGGTTCCACGGATGACTCGATCTTCGCCCTCACCTTCGATACGTGCGCCGGTTACATCAGTTTCGCCAGTTGCGTTGGTTTCGTCGTCAAACAGATTGGTAATCGTCCACGGATCGTTGCGTTGGCTTAATCCGACGATGGATTGCAGCTCGATGGTTGCCGGCAGTTCGTAGTCGCGATCGCCGGTCCAGAAGATGGCTGCATAATGTCCGCCCGAATGTGCGGAAGGAGTGCCATCCGCCCAGTCGGCCGCATCGGCGGCCCACACCACGAGATCCCCAAGGTAGGAGTTTTCGTCATCCCAACGTTCGAAGATGCGTTCGTACACGGTTTCGTGATTGTTGGTGGATCCTGCAGTGACTTCGCGCAATGCCGGATTGGCGAGCAGTTCAATGGTTTCGCTGGTACTGGTCGGCAGGTCGCCGCCTACCATAAGTGGGCTGCGTCCCATGCACCAGAGGGCAAGCAACGTGCGGCTTTCATCTTCGGTGAGGCGGCTTTGGCGATCGTCTCCACGTTCGGCCCGCAATCCAATATGCCCCAACGGCAGCATGTCGGCGTCAGCCCAATGACCGGTGGTCTGGAACGGCGCCCACCTCGCAAGACGCGGGAATTGCTGGTAGATGTCTTCCCAACGATCCCATAAATCGTCGCTGATACGCCACATTTGCGCACTGTCTCGCAGAAATTCGGTGTAGCCGGTGCTCACCCAACCGCCCGGCGAGAGCGACAGGCTGATGCTGCGACCGTATTTCGCTTCAGCTTTGGCGATGGCGTTATGGTAGGCGGCGATTTCCGCGCTGTGGAATGGCGTTTGCATGTCGTCGACTTTGAGGAAGTCAAGCCCCCATGAGGCGAACAGGTCGAGCTGTTCGTCATACCAAGCTTGAGCTCCGGAGTGGTTATGGTTCAGCCCATAATTGTCTGAATTCCACTTGCACACGTGGTTAAGGTCCGCCACCTCTTGCGCCGTGTATGGAGTGCCTTTGACCGGCAGATTGTTGTCGACCGCCAAGCGCGGAATGCCTCGCATCATATGTACGCCAAATTTGAGTCCCATGGCGTGGATCTGTTCGGCAAGCGGTGCGAAACCGTGCCCGTCTGCAGCGCTGGGGAATCGTTCAGGGTCGGGCAGTTGACGCCCGTATTCGTCGAGGATCAGCGGCGCATTGGCATTGTAACCGTGTGCGCGGGCGGTCGGGTCATACCAGTCGATGTCGACGACGATCGTATCCCAGCCGGCGTCCTTGAGGTGTTCCGCCATGAAGCGCGCGTTGGCCAGGACCTCCCGCTCGGCGACGGTGGTGCCGTAGGAATCCCAGCTGTTCCAGCCCATTGGCGGTCGCCATGCTTTTGGCAGATCCTCGGTAGTCGCCATTGCCTTCTCCTTGTACAACGTTAGAAAAGCGTGTCGTTTACAGTATCTGACGTCATCCTTGACTTACTTGTTCGACTTCATCATCTTGGAAAACTTCAGATATGTACCGTTACATATTTTATAGCATATTTCAGAAATCACAATCATGATAGGATATCGGTGATTCTTTGAAATTTCAACGATTACCAGAAAATCATCATATATAATATCGTTACAGAAAAACTTGGCTGTAAGGAGCGGTGCATGGCAAACGGCAAACCGACATTGCGCGACGTGGCGGCGGAAGCCGGCGTCTCCCCCATGACCGCATCGAATGCGCTGCACGGCAAAGCCGGCGTCAAGGAATCGACGCGGGCCAAAGTGCTGGCAGCAGCGAAAAAACTCGACTATCGCATCAATCTGACAGCCAGCATGCTCAAATCAGGTCGCAGCAACATTATTCACATCATCGTCAACGAATTCGATTCGCCGTTCTATTCGAAGCTGACGCAAACATTGAGCCGCGAGATCACCTCACGCGGACTCACGCCGTTCATCGAGCAAACCCAGTATTCGCCGGACGCGGCCGAACATGCGCTGACCAGCAATCCGTTCTCAGGGCAGCTCTTCGACGGTGAGATTCTGCACGCCACCGGATTGGGCACGAATCTACCGCTCGCCAAACTCAACGGCGGGCGCCCTCTCGTACTGCTCGACGCATGCGAGGAAACGCCAACCGTGGATGCCGTGAATTTTCCCAACGAGGAGGGCGAACGCGCTGCGATGCAGTATCTGATCGCCCAGGGATGCCGGAATATTGCGATTGTCGGGCATACGTTCGTGCCGCGCGCCGAGTTGGCGCATGCGCAGAACGCATTTGCATTGCGACTTCGAGGAGCGTGCGCAGCGTTGCTGGACGCAGGATTGCCATATGACGAAACCATGGTGTTCGAAGGCGGTCGCTCCGACGAAGGCATTACCGCCGGGCACGCGATCGCCGAACGGATCATGGCGGCGCGAAGGACGGGCTGCGGAGCCGGCGCGGGTGCTGGAGACCGCGAAACAGGCACGGCCGGAACCGCCGATTTCAACGATGCAAGCGGCAAGATTACGGGCAGATCGATCGAAACGACCGACAAGATTCCCGCAATCGCGTTCGACGGAGTGTGCTGCGCCAATGATTTCGCCGCATTCGGCGTGATTCGCGGCCTCGCCGACTATGGCATCCATGTGCCGCAAGACGTGAAGGTGATCGGATTCGACGGCGTGACTTCCGGAACCTACGCCACCCCTTCGCTGAGCACCATCCAAGTGGATCTCGACCAGCTTGCCAAATTCGCGGTCGATATGATTGTCGAACGGATCGAACGCGGCGAAGTGAATGATAATTCCAGCAATGCCGGAAATTCCAATGATGCAGGCACGGTGCTGCCGCCGAGCCGCGCAACCATCGGATATCAGTTGGTCGAACGTGAATCCACGACCGCGATCATATAGCTATCGTGCGTTCCGCGCCCGATTGCAGCGGAACGCACGATAGCCGGAAATACGGCATTTCAGCGATTGGTTGGCTCAGCCCCGATCAGTCGCGGCGGCGAATGGCAAAGATGCGGGCGGAGGGTTGCTTGGAGGTGGCGGCGTTCAGACGAACCGTTTCCGGATCCATGCGTTCGATAGTCCACGGTTTGGCATTGGGCGCATGGTCCGGTTCGGCAGGATTCGGGAACACCTGTTCGATGGTTTGATCCGCATCCAACGGCATGTTCACGGACGGTGTGCCGCCGCGACGCCACACGATGATGTAGTCGGGCTTATCTTCCGGCTGAGGTTGCTGATCGTTCTGCTCGGCAGCCTGCTCATTCCAAGCGGATTCGCCGTACACATACGCGTCACCCATATCCGTTTCGACATGACGCAAGCCGACGGCAAGCCAATCGCCGTCGAAGTCGGGAAGTCCGGACGGCCAGAACGGCACCATATGCTGCTGGTCGGCAAGTACACAACGATGTAAGGCGATAGCGTCGCGAACGAGCGAAAGACGCGGCTCCGTCATGCGATCGATGAAACCAGACAGATACAGCCTGCCGAGCACACCCGTAGCAAGCGTGAACACAGCAGTCTCATCATCCATCTCTTGCTGAGCGTAACCCCAATTACCCTGCTGTTCCGGCAGAATCGTCATACCTGCACCAGCCGCAATCGCAGCATAAATCAGAGGATCGCACTGGTCGGAAGTGGACTGCAAATCCAAGCGGGACAACTGCGCGTAATCGGCGCGCATGGCACCGGAACCGCAGTTTTCGATCATCACATCCGGATGACGGCGACGCAGATCGTCAAGCCAATCCACATATGCGCGGCAATGCTCGAGCAGGCCATCGCCAACGGACTCGGCATTCAAATCAGTGCCGACGCCGGGAATGGTGTTGTAGTCGAACTTGAAGAACACCGCACCGAAATCGTCAATCAAACGATCAACAGTACGCGTAACATGCTCTCGCGCTTCGGGAGAACGGAAATCAAGCAGATAACGACCCGAATCGCACACGCGAACACCATGACGCTGGAAGAACGCGGAATCCGGCAACATGCTCGCAAGCGGCGATTTCACACCGATCACTTCAGGTTCGAGCCACAGTCCCAAGCCCATGCCATGAGCACGAATCGTGTCGGCAAGACCGCGCAGACCGGCGTCGCCGAAACGGTTGGTGGAGGCCTGCCATTCGCCGACCATGTCCCACCAGCCGCCGTCGGTGCTGTCGTACCAGCCGGCGTCAATGCAGAAAACATCCGCGCCAACGCTTGCCGCACCTTCAATCAGCGGCAGTTCCTTCTCAATACGAGGGTCACCGAACAGCGTATTCATGTAATCGTTGTAGATCACAAGACCCTGCGTATGCTCGAACTGATCGACGCGCCCCAACTCACGAGCCTTGGCAATGCGCAGCGCACGACGCTGCAACGTCATTTCGGCAACAGCCTGCTGCCAATCGCCTGCGGCAATGGCAAACGACACAGGAACGGACTCGAAATCATTGCCTTCACCAAGATTGGTGAACCAACCATGATCCTTATATTCCGGACCGAACGCAGTGACGTGCAGACCGGGATCGTCCTCGCCGACTTCCCACTCCCACGGACCGTTATGCTCGATCTGCCACATTACGGAAAAATCGCGGGCGCGGCGTACCGAACCTTCCACCTGCAGAATGCCGGCCGGCTCATGCTCTCCCGAGCTCCATGTAGAAGTCGAGCTCATGGCAAAACGCGAACTAGACTGACCAGGATTGATTTTCTGGTTGCGGTTACGCACCTGAGTGTCACGCAGCGGACGAACACGCCAATCGTTTTCCACAGCCCAAGCGGCATCGCCCCAGAAAATATTCGAACGATGCACCTTGCCGCAGTTGACGCGCATCGGAACGGTCAGATTCAACGATGACACCGCTTCAATCGGCAGTTGCCTGGCGGACTGCAGACGCGTGTAGGTGCGCACTGCGGAAAGATTCGGGAACGCCTCGAATACGGAAGTGACCACCAAGCCTGCATTGGAATCGGCGGAAACCGCCTCGGACGCGGAATTCGCGGCGGAATCGGCTGCGTCACGTTCGCTTGCCGTCGGCTCGAATTCACGACCTTTCGGTTCAAGATCGGCATACGGCGCGAACTGCGTGATCTCCAAACGGAACGGATCGGCGGAACCTGGTTCAGGTTCGGAAGCAAGCGCGGAAACGAATCGCAATTGGCTGCCGGCAACTGTGGCAATCAGCGTCAGTCGGTTGTCTTGCGAACCGGTATTGGCGGCACACACCTCAACAATCGGACGCGGATCCTTTTCAACCACTGGCTTTCCATCGTCAGACAAGCGACCATCGATCGGAACCATGTTGCGCCCTACAACGTTGCAGAGGCGAACGGGGGAATCGGCGGCAATGTCAAACAGCATGGAGACCACACCATTGCCCCATTCAAGGCGCCCATCCTGCCGAGGAACAAGGGGAGTCATATTGCCGTTCTCCATTGCCATCTCCTTCGAATTCCGAATGCCGCCTATCCGTTGACGTGCATCGTTTGACGTACCCTCACTAGCTTAAGCGGAAAACGGGGCAACCGCGATATGCGTGTCTACGCACATTCAGCAAATATTCAGCAACTGAAATGACCGTTCGAAGACCAGCAAATACCTACTCAAATTGCAGATATTCCACGAATTGAATCGGCATATCCTTGGATTCCGTGATATTGCTGAATCCGAGAATAACCCCTTCTTTCGGCAGTCCCTTCATGGAAGTCCATGTTTTCGAATGGGACAAGTCGAATCCGACAGCGTCGTTCACATCGGAAACCGGATTGCCTTTGGCGTCGACCAGCGCATCCTTGACCTGCTCAAGATCGGCGGCACTCATCACTTCCGCGGGTTTGGTGATGTCGCCGCGATCATTGACTTCGGCGAAAATATCGGTTTCGGCAACAATCATGTTGATCTGACCTGCCGAAACGCGAGCCGTCAACGATGCGGAACCATCTTGCGCGGCATTCTCGCTAATCGCAATGGAGGCATCCGTCCGCACGAGACGCTCGTCTTCAATACCTTGCGTCTTCACAAAATCAGCGCCCAACGCATCAATCTGTTCGGAATATTCCGCCATATCGACACCTTCAAGACTCAGCTCGGCCTCGGGACCTTTGGTCACATACGAGATGACGAAAGCAAGTACCAAGCCGACCACTGCGATAATGATCAGCACATCGGTCAGAAAGTTCTGCTTGAAGTACGGCCACTTGTCTTTCGGCGGCAGCTCGCGGAAGGTTTTGAATTTCGATTGCTTCGCATACACGTTGGTGGATGCGAGCGCTGCGACCGCATCTTGCTGCTCCTGGGTGAGAACTGGCTTCTCTACTGCCATACCAAACCTTCCCGCGTTGTTTCATCGACGCATTCACGCGTCATCTTTGTGCGCAGCAACATGCGTTGCTTTCTGACTTCCCTATCTTCCGCCTCGTACCTGATAATTTGCGGCTAGCCGCCGGCCGAAAAACGACAAGCGGCTAGCAGGAAGGCTGATTTCAAGCTAATCAGTCCAAGCCCTAATCAGCCCATTTAGACCTTGATCATGGCGTATTGGGAGTCGTAGAGGCGATAGTAGGCGCCACGCTTGGCGAGCAGCTCGGCGTGGTTGCCTTGCTCCATGATCTGCCCATGATCGATGTAGCAGATCATGTCCGCGTTCTCGATGGTGGACAGTCGGTGCGCGATGATGAAGCTCGTGCGTCCCTTCAGCAGGTGGTTCAATCCGGCCTGAAGTGCCTCTTCGGTACGCGTATCGATATTCGACGTGGCCTCGTCGAGAATCAGAATGCGCGGATCGGCCAGCAGCACGCGGGCGAATGCAATCAGCTGACGTTGACCAGCGGAAAGCGTGGAACCACGCTCCTCCACCACCGTGTCGTATCCGTTCGGCAAATCCATAATGAACTCGTGCGCATGCACCGCCTTCGCGGCCGCTTCGATCTCAGCATCGGTCGCATCCAACTTGCCGTAACGGATGTTCTCGCGCACATTGCCGGAGAAAATGAACGTATCCTGCAGCATGACGCCCATCTGCCGACGCAACGATTCCAATGTGACAGAACGCACATCATGACCATCAATTGTGACCGAACCTTCTGCAACGTCGTAAAAACGCGACAGCAGATTGATAATCGTGGTTTTGCCGGCACCGGTCGGACCAACCAACGCAACGGTGCTGCCTGGCTCAACATGCAGATCAACCAGATTGAGAATATTGCGACCGTCAGGCTCGTAACGGAAAACTACATCGTTGAAATCGACGCGTCCTTCGATTTGCGGCAGTTCAGTCGCGTCAGGCGCGTTACGAATCTCCGGCTGCACGTCAAGCGTTTCGAAAATACGCTCAAGATATGCGGAACAAGTGATCAGCTGATTGTAGAAATTGCCGATGCTGATCACCGGATTCCAGAAATTATTCGCATAGCCAACGAACGCGATCAGCACGCCGGTGGAAACGTTCACCGCGCCGAAGCCCGTGACGCCCACATAGTAGATGAACGCGATCGTCATGACGGAAATGGTTTGAATGCCCGGCCACATGAGGAACTGGATATGCACGGCCTTCATCCACGAGGTGCGCACGTCGTCTTGCTGCTCTTGGAAGGTTTTGAACTGCGCCGCCTCCTGGGCGAAGGTCTGCGTGGTTTTCACGCCGGTGATCGACTCGTGGATGAACGCGTTGAGATTGCTCTGCTTGTTCGACAACACCTGATACGCGCGGCGCTGGAAATGCTGCAATACCAGCACCCACGCGATCAGGAACGGGAAGAGCACCAGGCTGAACAGCGCAAGCCGCCAATCGACCACGAACATGACCACCAGCGTGATCAGGAAGGTGAATACGTCGGAAATCACATTGATCAGGCCGGAACTCAACGTGTCGGAAAGCGTGTTCACATAATTGACCACGCGAATCAGGATTTTGCCGTGCGGACGCGAATCGAAATAGCTGAACGGCAGCGTCTGAATATGCGTGAAAATATCGCGGCGCATGTCTTTCAACATGAGCTGACCGACGCGAGTAATTTCGACGGTACGATAACGCAATCCAAACTCATACATCACAATAAGTACGGCCATCAACCCCGTTAATTCACCAAGTAAGGTGAGATTTTTCGACGGAATCGCGCTGTCAATCATGATTTTCGTCAAATATGGCACGACTACCGCAATGCAGCTCATCATGACGACGACGGCAAGAATGCGTATGATTCGCGACATATACGGCTTTACATAGACGCCGATGCGCAGAATATCATGCAGGTTGATCTGTTCTTCCAGCTCTTCATCTTCGCGGTATGTGTTACGTTTTGCCATGGGTTTTCCCCCTTTCCTGCTTTCCCGCGCCTACGCTTCGAAACCTTGCGAACGACCCGCCTGCAAGCCGAGCTGCCTGTAGTAGATCTCCCAATATCGGCCGTGCGCGGCCACCAGTTCGTCATGCGTGCCGCGCTCCACAATGCGGCCATGCTCAAGCACGAGGATCAGATCGGAATCTTTCACCGATGAAATACGGTGTGCGATGGTGACGATGGTTTTCTGTTCGTCCAGTTCGCGCAGATGGCGCTGGATTTCCGCTTCCGTTTCCATGTCGACGGCGCTGGTCGTATCGTCCATGATGAGGATCGACGGATTGTCGGCGAGCGCGCGTGCGAGGCTCAGGCGCTGTTTTTGGCCGCCGGAAAGGCCGACGCCACGCTCTCCGACCACGGTATCGTAGCCTTCCGGCATGCTGCGGATGAAGCCGTCCGCGCCGGCGATGGTGGCCATGCGGCGAATGTACCGTTCGTCGTATTCGCGTTGTTCGCCCGCGCCGAAGCTGATGTTGCCGCCGATGGTGTCGGAGAACAGGAACGTGTCTTGCGCCACGACGCACACTTGCGAGCGCAGTGTGGCGAGCGGCCAGTCTCGCGCGTCGACGCCGTCGATGAGCACATGGCCTTCGGTGGGGTCGTAGAAGCGGGAGATGAGGTTGACGAGGGTGGATTTGCCCGCGCCGGTTTCGCCGAGAATGCCGAGTTTGGCGCCTGCCGGAACATGGAAATCCACATCTTCAAGCACGGGGGTGTCCGGTTCGTCGGGGAAGGCGAAGCTGACATGCTGGAAGTCGATGCTGCCTGCGATGCGGGTTGTGTTGGTTGTTGCAGCGGTTGCGGCCGCTGTGCTGGCGTGATTCGCGTCGGCGCTGTCTCCCGGTTTTTCCGTATTTTCCGGCTTTTCCGTAATACGTGACTGAGCGGTGAGCAGTTTGCGGATTTTGATGCAGGATGCGTTGAATCGCTGCCAGTCGTTGATCAGCCATCCGGATTGGCGTACCGGCCCGTCGATCATCCACAGGTAGGAGTTGAACGCCACGAGATTGCCGAGGGTCATGCGCCCGGTGATGACCAGGAATCCGCCGAATCCAAGCGTGATCAGCTGCAGTGAGAAGCCGAGACCGTCGAGCCACGGCATGTATTTGCGGCTGTTGTAGGCCTGGTCCATGTTGCGTTGCATGTAATCGTCGTTGTGTTTGTCGAATTTTTCGGTTTCATACGGTTCACGCACGAACGCTTTGACCACGCGGTTGCCTTCGATGTTTTCTTCGACCATTGAGTTCATTTCGGCAAGCGAGTTGCGGATGGCGAAGAACAGTGGTCTTGCGTGCGTGGAGAGTCCGCGCGTAAGGATGAAAATGAACGGCGTGACGCATGCGAGCGCGAGCGCGAGCCGCCAGTCGATGGTGAACATCATGGCGAGCGCGCCAATGAACATGACCACGCAGTCAAGCACCTGGTAGCTCACCCAGCTCAGCGCGTGGCGTATGGCATCGGTGTCGGAGGTCATGCGGCTCATGATGTCGCCGGTACGCGTGTGGTTGAAATAGGTGAAGTCGAGTTCGTGCAGTTTCTCGTATTCGTCGCTGACGAGACGGAATACGGAGTTCTGCCCGAAGCGTTCCATCCACATTTGGTAGCCGTAGCGCGAGGCGACGCGCACGATGGTGAACACGATCATCATGATGCACAGTCGCGTCAGTTCGTCGACTTGGCCTTGCACGATGACACGGTCCACGATGAGGCCTGACAATAGCGGAATGATGAGCGCCATGGTGTTGTTGACGCAGAACAGCACTATCGCGCCGGCCACTCGTGGCAGGTCGGGTTTGCAGTATGGCAGGATCCATTTAAGGTTGCCTGCTTCTGTATTACGATTCGGATCGACGTACATACGTAGCGTTCCTTCGGATTGTTTGCTGGTTGTTTGGGTTTTCGTGGGTTGGTTTTGCGTTTTTGCGTTGCTTTTACGGCCATTCGTTGCCGTTACGATTCACGTCCGTCGTTTGTCGAGCGTCCCGTTGCCGTCTCTCTCGGTCGAAACCCCTGTTCGGATTCGCAAACGCGACTTATTCTATGCGAACCGTTTTTTGATGCAACGTGAGTGATTTCGGCGTGTCGCAATCGCAATAAAATCAACGCATGTACCGTTACATAAATTCGCTCTGGACGTAAAGGAATATAGGTGATCGCAGTAGCGCTTTCTATATCGAACCGGTACGATATATCGAGGTGCGGCATTCCGATGACGGAACGGCCGCAATCGCATGAACATCATGAAAGGACGGCGTCGATGACGAGCACACAGACCATTGAGGAACTCAGCGCACAATGCGCGGCAAAATATGGCATCACCCGTGAGATGATCGACCATGCGGAACGTTGGACGGAAACCGACGGCGATCTCGAAGGCCTTTCCGAAGAGCGCGTCCGCGGCATTCTCGACATGCGTTTCGGCGCGATCGCGGTTGACACCCCGCGTTCCGAACTGTGGCACACACCTGACACAATCGACGTGATCGAAGATATTCCATACCTGCCTGACGGTGGCTACGATACGGAAGCCGGGCAGTGCAGAGGACATTTGCTCGACCTGTATCTACCGCACGATGCGGTGCTGCGCTGCGGGCATACGCTGCCGGTGTACATCGATATACACGGCGGCGGTTTCACTTACGGATATAAGGAATTGAACCGCAACTTCAACGTGCATCTGGCCGAAACGGGCTTCGCCGTATTCTCACTGAACTACCGACCGGCCCCGCAAACCGATTTGAGGGGTCAGCTGGCGGACGTTCAGGCGGCATTGCGTTGGATCAAGGCGCATTTGACTGATTATCCGGTTAATCCGAACGCCGTGTTCCTCACCGGCGATTCGGCAGGCGGCGCGTTGACCATGCTGACGTTGGCGATTGAAAACAATGCCGAAGCCGCGGCCGCATTCGGCGTGGATGAGCCTTCGGGCATTGGTTTCGCCGGTGCCGCTCCGGTGTGCGGTGCCTACAGTTCCGCATCGTTGGAAACCATGGGAAGCGAACTGACCGTAGGCTACGATCCGAATCGCCGCACCGGACTCGAACAGATGCTGGGCGTCGAATTCTTCGACGGCATCGAAGCCGCCGACCCGAAGTTCCTCACCGCCGAAGGCCTGGCGTTCAACGTCAACCTGCCGCCACTGTTCATCGTGACCTGCGGCGACGATTTCCTCGAGGCCGACAATCTGGCGCTTGCTGCCGCACTGGCCCGCAAGGGAGCCGATTTCGAACTGTTCGACCCGAAGCCACGCCGCCACGAAACGCTCGGCCACGTGTTCGTGATCGGCATGCCATGGCTTGACGAAAGCGTGGAATGCTTCGAACGCCTGCGCAGGTTCTCGTACGAGCGCTGCTGAATCACGAATGCCTGCACGCGACCACGCATAATCACCAGCATCACAAACGGCCGACCATGCATTACTCACGCATGGCCGGCCGTTTGTCTTGCAACTCTTTTCGGCAAAATCGCGAAACATAAATCGCGAATCGCACGAATCGCATGAATCGTGTTCAGAAAAGAAGAAAGCCGGCGGAAAGAAGGGCCGCCGGCTGAGAGAGAAGAGAGAAGAAGGGTTCAGTTATGGGGTTCTTCAGGAACCTCGCCAGCCGCCGTAACTGCTGACATGTTCTATATAAGCGCCCGAGTCTTGGAGGAATGATACGTGTTCCTGCCAATTAGCTGAGAAAAATGTATCAGACATGTGAGCGGCCATACACATTCGTGAATTCCGTCGAATGATCGCAACATTACTTCCGATTTGCCCAATCGCACGTCTATATCACTCACCCACTCCGCAAAAATCATCCATTTCACTGGACGATTCTGAAAAAACGCAAAATCATCCATTTCACCGGACGATATGTCGAGCTCAAGATGCTGCCGTTGTCTTTCTCGGAATACCGAAATGCATTGCAACCGACAGCAAATGACAATGCGCTGTTCGACCGGTATCTCACATATGGAGGTCTCCTCTACGTCACACAGCTCACCTTGGATACCATCGGGCTCGGCGACTACCAAGACATTCGACACCGCAACATCCTCGACTGGCTGCTCGAGTAGGACACACTCTCCCGACTGCACAATTTGCGTCCACGGATCACAAGGTACGAAAAATAGCGGGACCAAATAGTTCCTGCATAACGTGCGCCGTGTTCCACCTATGATGGATATATGAAACATTTCGAATATGAAATTTCCGGCATCGACGGCAGCGCAGCGAAATTCGTCGGATATTGCCTTGATAACAGCGAAGAAGTCGTTCCCGACCGTGTGCGTCCGTCTGTGCTTGTGATTCCGGGCGGCGGTTACGAAATGACGTCGGATCGTGAGGCGGAGCCGATTGCGATGCAATTTCTTGCGGCCGGTTTCAACGCTTTTGTGCTGCGATATTCGGTGAAGCCTTCCGTTTTTCCAGTTGCGCTGTTGGAAGCTGCCGATGCGATGACGATGATTCGTGAGCATGCCGCCGAGTGGCATGTCGATCCGGATGCGATTGCCGTGGTTGGCTTTTCCGCAGGTGGTCATCTTGCTGCGAATCTCGCCACCTCCACCAGCGACGATGTTCTTGTCGCTCATGGTTACGATCCAGATGCGGTGCGTCCGAATGGTTTGATGCTCGCCTATCCGGTGATCACGTCTGGCCCGCTCGCCCATCGCGGCAGTTTCGATTCGCTGCTTGGTGAACGCCGCAACGATTCACAAGCGCTTGAATCCGTGTCGATCGAACGTCATATCGACGCCAAAACACCGCCGGTTTTCGCATGGCATACCGTTCCCGACGAAACCGTGCCATACGAAAACACACTGATGCTGATCGACGCTTGCAAGAAAGCCGGAGTCAGCATCGAAGCGCACCTATTCCCGCAAGGCGGGCATGGACTGTCGTTGGGCACTGCGGAAACCGCATGGCAGGGCGTCAACGGCATTGAACCGAGTATCCAGATCTGGCCGCAGCTGGCTGTCTCTTGGATGCGCAGAACGTTCGCACGATAATCAGCGCAGCAGACGCCGTGACATCTAACCCCATCTAGTCACGTTTCCCGCCTGCGCAACCCGCACCCTGCGTCTGCACAACCCATAAAATCGGGTTAAAACCCGGGTTGTGCAGACGCAGAACGCAAGTCGCGCAGACAGAAAAATACCCCCGAACTGACCGGAAAGACTGGAAATCGCAAGCTCAGGGGTATAAATGGGCCGATTGCTGTCTGCACAACTCTTGAATCGGCCCGATTTTGCGGGTTGTGCAGACAGCAATTCAGCGGGGCTGACGGAAGCGACGATCGCCAATCGGATCGAACGGTGTATGCGGCTCGAGCTGATACCAGTACGCGACGGAAGCGACGTCGTCCTGACGCTCGAAATTGCCGCCCTCCTCAGTACCGATCTGCTGCCATTCCACACGCAAATCATGTTCGAAATAAATCGGATCGGGAATGTGCCAGCGATACAATCCGCGGGTCACCGGCGTATTCACATCCCAATACGCGCTCTCGCGATGCGAGGCGAGACGCTGCGAATAGAACGGGAAACCGACGTACGGCGCACAGAACGTCTGCTCATGCATACGCCCATGCTCGTCGAAATCGGCGAAACTCCACGCGCCACCGAAATAATCCTCGGCACCGGTGCTGCACCACGTGGGATACTGGTCGTCCCCATCGATGTACATCTTGACTTCACCCTCGCCCCACCAGCGGCTTTCCAACGCGGTGAGCGCCAGATACGTGCCGATATACGCGCCACGACCATGCACGCCGTCGAGCACCACATAGTCGCGGGCCAGTTCGGTGACGCGCTCGCGACGCCACTGCGCATGAAAACGCATGGTGCCGGCCGGAAGCGCGTCATATTCGGTGTAGTCGATCTGGTAGAAGAACGCGGGAACGTCTTCATTATGATCGTTGCGAAGCACGATGCGCGCATGTTCGAACGGCATGGAGAAGTAGCAGTTGAAGCCGCGATTGGGTACGACCACCACCGGCATCGAATTGACTCGGCAGGCCTGCGCGTGGCCGCAGCAGAAGAAGTCGCCGATCGGGCATTGCACGGACGGGGTTTCCTCGCCATCCCAATAGAATTCCAGGATCAGGTTACGAAGCACGTTCGGACCGGTCGGGGAGGTTCGGTCGGTGACGGTCATCCAAATATGGCGGATCACGCCCGGGCCATCCACGTCCATCAAAGTGACGCTCTCCCCCGCTTTTACGGTCTGAATGCAGGGGCTGCCTTTGCGCGACGGGCCAAGTGCACTGGCTGCAGTGGCCGCAGCGCCCTTGCCGCCCGTGGGATTCTCGGCGTTCACGCAACGTGTGCGCCCTGGTGCCGCAACCGCCAGCGAGTCCAGCGGACTGCGCGCGGCGAACGCACCCGACGAATCGACCTGCATATCGTGATATAAGCTTTGCTGCATAGCGCTCCAATCGTTATGTTGAGTCATCGGCACCCCTTTTCCTTATATTTTACGACACCAGCATCATTGCCACATGTATAAAAAACCGGGAGCACGATGGGTCTTGCTCCCGGAATTACCGCGCCATCGAAGGCTTTGTTTACTGTCCCTCCGCACGGACGATCCCATTCCCATCGGACCCTAGGAGGCGCTCGACACAAGGTCGCTTCGACCCGCCCCTAGCCTAGCCACTTCTAACGTAGGACCAGTAGCACGGCGGAAACCTTCTTGGCGGATTTGCAAACCTTCTTAGCCCGTTCCGACCGACCGGCAAGCCGATACGGACAAGGTTTTCAAAAGTTTGTACCTCAAGGATATCTTCACGCGAAGATAACAACTCTTTTATGCTTTCGGAATACGCGCAAACGGCCTAGCACGCGCATATCGATCAGAGCGGGCGGGACTCGTAGATCATCTGACGATCGCCGAAGTAGAGGGCATCACGCCAAGAGGCCTTCTTGCGGGCCGCCTCCTGCTGAGGCTCCTTGATCGGCACGAAGAACCAACGGACCAGACCAACCACCATGTCTTGCACGGAATGCCAGATGCCGATATACGCGGTCAACGCCCAGAACGTCACGATCGCATTGAAGCCGGCGAACACCGCGTTGCCCCAATTATGCGAAAGCGTATCGGCGTAGAGCACCATGCACGAGTAAATGATGATCACCCACGGCATCGTCACATACAATGCCGGAGAAGCGGTACGATTATTGACTTTCGGCGTACGCGCGAACGGAATCTTCGTGTTCGTCATGCCCTGCTGAATCGACTTGAGCGTGCCGGAAAGATTCACCGTCAACAGCACGATATTGAAGCCGTAGATACGGAAAATATCGGAACGCTTATACCCGTTACGCTTCAAATCGCTCGACATGGTGGCAAAATACGGCAGCGACGCGAGCACCACCCACGGGCTCAGCAACCGCTGGTCGAACGGATATGCCAAGAGGAACATCAAGCCGAAACTCGACCATGCGATGGACGCCATGTAGTTCACGCGCAGCGCCCACTCACCCAGCTTCACATCATTGCCCTGCTGATGCCGCGCGTGCACAATACGGAAGAATTTGCCGATGATCAGCAGACCGCCATTCGCCCAACGCCGCCGCTGCACCACCAACGAACCGAAATCAGGCGGGGTGGCACTATAGCTCAACCGCTCCGGATAGTTGACCAAATGCCAGCCGAAATAACCCAAATCGATACTGGATTCGGTGTCTTCGATCACCGTGCGATCCTGAATATACGTTTTCACCGTGCGCGTGCCCTCAGTCGACACCACGCAGATATCGTCGAGCGCGGCCTTGCGGATCACCGCGTTCGCACCCACCCAGAACGTGGCGTCATAGTAGGTCATGCCCTGATGCAGCATGTGCTGAATGTCGGTGGTGGCGGCCGCGATGCGTTCGATTCGCGTCGGCGCGCCACGATACGAGGAATACGGGGTTTGGATCACGGCCACGCGCTCATTGCCGGGCTGTTCCATCTGGTACACCAAGCGCAGGCAGTAGTCGCGCAACAGCATGGAATCGGCGTCCAACGTAAGCACGTATTCGGAATTGCGCATCACGAAATCGGGAGATTCCCCCTCGCGCACGTCACGCAGAATCACTCCGTCCGACGTTTCCACGCGCTTGAGCGAGTGCCCCATCAATCCGATGAACGAATTCAGATTCATGGCTTTGTTGCCTTCACGGGAGGTCGACGCATACAGCTTGCGTTCGAACGACCATCCTTTTGCAGTGAAAATGCGTACCAAACGTTCGTACAGTTGCAGAATGCGATTCGCGTCGACATGCTGCTGCAGGGTGATCGATTCGTTCAACGCCTGTTCCGTCAAACGCAGGTCGCGTGCAAGACCGCGCAATACCTGGTCGCAGAAGAAATCGTCGGTATGATCTTCGACCAGCCATGTGTCGGCCTTATGCTCCAACCATTGCGCGGCCGCACGATAGTCTTCCGCACAGCGTGCGACCACACTACGCCTTGCGTCCATCTGATCGGCGAGCGCCGCAACGGTTTCGTCGCGCGCTTTTATGAAACGTTCCGCAGGTGCCGCCAATTCGGCCAATACTTTCGGCATGAGTTCGCGGCTTGCTTTAAGAATCGCTCGCGCCTCATCATTTTTAGGATGCGGAGGATCGTCGATTAGGAGTACGACTGCAAGGTCGGGAAATTCCTGCAATGCCGCCGACCAGATTGTTTTTTCGACGACTTTCGGCTGTTCCACGTACGAAGGAATCAGCACTGTGATTCCCTTATTGTAGTTGTGTGCGAAATGGTCGTCGAGCATCGCCCGAGGCACACGTTCATGCCGGATGAAACGGTATAGCGCCCCTTGCCGTGTGGTCAAGTAGACGAGCGCGCTGAAAATCAGCGTGGTCACGATCGTCATGTACAGCACGCCTTCAACCACGAAACGTAACGTGAGCGAAGGATTGTTGACGAACAACGACAGAATCATCGTGATCATGTAGATCAGCCATGAAACAACCGTGCAGATGATGGCAACGTAACCAAGCACAACGCGCGTTGGCGAAGGCTTGGCATGCATGATCGCAAGCGGTTGCGTGGAGGTTTCAGCACCCCACTGATGTTTGCGATCACCACCTTCAGCATCCCCTATTCTTGCCACCTCAAACCCCTTTGAATTGCCGGCGCCGCCTCATCGACGCAAAAACATACATCACTGCCTAAAATCTTCGTACCAGCCACATACTACACTCCCTTACTGTTAGCAAGATATAAGAGAGCCAGCGCACGAGAGGAATACCCAATCCCCCGTAAAATCACCCGCCTGCGCACTGAAGCCAAGCGGGGCATAGCCCGCTCGAACACCCGATACCCCCATCGGCATGGTAGCTTGACGATTCTTGATGAAAGGGAATGATGAAACCCCTGTTTCCAGGAAGACGATTTTCCTTCCTCCGATTGTTCATAGCGATACTGTGCATCGCGCTCGTCGCGGCCGGCACATGGTCGTGGATCACGTTCACGCGAACGGCGGCTAAGAAATTGCCGGAACCCTGGTTCGGTGGCTATGTGGACGTGACCGCGACACCCTCATACGAGTTTGAATCCAAGGTAGGCAACGTCTACCGGAATGTGTCCCTCGGTTTCATCACCGCCGGCGACGGCTGCCAGCCCAGTTGGGGCGGCTACTACACGCTCGACGAGGCAGCCTCCACGCTTGATCTTGACAGCCGTATCGCGCAAACCTACAAAACCGACCGCACGGTAACCGTCAGCTTCGGCGGGCAGAACGGCACCGAACTTGCCAGCGCATGCACTGACGTCGACGCGCTTGCCGACGCATACCAGCAGGTGATCGACCGCTATCACATCACCTCGCTCGACTTCGATATCGAAAACAAGAATCTCGACGGCTACAGCGAAACCGCAACCCGGCGAGCGCAAGCCGTGGCAAAACTCATCGCCAATGAAAAAGCGAAAAATAAAGGAAAAGACGATACCAGTCACGATCTGATCATCAGTTTGACGCTTCCAGCTGACGCGAAAGGCCTTACAATGCAAGGAATGCAAACCGTGAATGCGTTTCTGGACGCTGGCGTGACGCTCTCCACCGTGAATCTCATGACCATGGATTTCAACGTGGCATCCACGTCGATCACACAATCCACCCTGATCAAAAGCTCATTGAACGCGGCCCACGCGCAATACAAAACGTTGCTGTACAGTCGCGGCAAACTCTTCAGCGACCATCAGATCTGGGAGCTGCTGGGAGCCACCGTGCTCATCGGCCAGAACGATACCAAAAACGAGTATTTCACACTCGACAATGCGCGCGAAATCAACACGTTCGCACTGGAAACAAGCCTGGGCCACTTAAGCATGTGGTCGCTGAACCGCGACCAGCAATGCGGCGAAAACTATACGAACACCAACACGCTCAAAACGTTCTGCAGCGGCATGAAACAGACGGACGGCGAATTCGCCACCACATTGGGGTCAGGATTCCGAGGCACGCCGGGCACGCTCGTCGACTTCGACAATGCCAGCTGGAATTCCTCGCAGCAGGCCTACCCCACGTGGGAACCGGGAGTACTGTACAAGCAAGGCGACAAGGTGATCTGGAACGGCAATATCTACGAATCGTTGGGCAACAACGAAAACGAGCAGCCGGCGCCGAGGAAGGCACGAACGCACCGTGGCGCATCATCGGACCGGTGTTATAAACGCTTGCCGCAGCGAGACGCAACCACAGACACAACACAAGGCAGGAACACAAGGAAGTCGCTACTTTTCAGTAAAAGTGGCACGCAACAGGGGAACGAAATCAGGCAATCATGACATCGAAGCAATCAAAGCATCAGGCAGCCACCGGCAGCCAGCCAAAAGACGGCATCAGAAAACCAGCCAGACTCACCATTCTGGCCATCATCTATGCGTTGTGCATTGCGGCCGCAATCGCATTCCATGCGCGGGAAGGCGTGCAGCAACTTATGGAAGACCCTGCGCGCATCTGCATATGGTCGCTGTGTTTTCTGCTGTGCCTGATCTACCACAAAAAGCGTTCGTCGTATCGCGTTGCCGCCGAACACACCGTGCTGCCACCGTTGACCGTCATACTGCTGGTAACCGGCTATTTTCCCGACGTGGCCATGTTCCTGATCATCGTTACCATCATCACGTCGATCATCACCGCACGCAGTCTGAAAATCGGCATTCTTCGCGCCGGAACCACGCTTGCGCCAATCCCACTGATCAAAATATTATTTGCGAATACTTCTCACGTACTGTCAATTATCATCAGCCAGAATTCCGTCAATGCTGCGATTAATCCTTATCAATTCCAGCATTGGTTGCTGCCATTACTGATTATGACTGTTGCAGTGCCGATTATTCGATTGATTTGTGATATTGTAACGTTCTTTTTTGTACAAATTCCGATTCGTAAAGCCATGCGCGAGTATTCGCTGTCTCACATTCTTGCCATGGCTTTGGCTGATTTGATGGCGATTGTGTGGATTCCTGAAATTCTGGAGTTCGCCAATATTGGCTCGGATACTGCCACCGTGCTTTCCGTGTTCATGCTGGCACTGATCGCCTACTCGCTGTTGCTGATGACGGTCGATACGATGAACCGGCTCACGCGATCCCGAAGTGCGTTGAAATGCATAGCGAATGTGAGCGACGCGCTGCCGTTGCCGAATCAAGTGCCGGAAGAGACCGTGGTAAGACGCATTAATCGTGGTCTCACCCGCATGCGCTGTTTCATCAGCAATGCAAACAATCTTGATAAAAGAGGGTATTCCTACCGCTATTCCGCGCCTATTTCCACCGGCTCGCGACAGTATTATCTCGCGATGGAACGCAGTATTTGGAATCGTCCGTTCATGTCGACCGACGAGACGATATTGCTCACCTGCGGCGAAGTGCTTACCGAATCGTTACGCGTGAACAAGGAAGTGACGCTGCTACGCACCGAATCGGAAACGGATACGCTGACCGGCGCGCTCACGTATCGTGCGTTCATCGGGCATTTGAAGAGTCTGCAGACCGAGAATGTGCATAATCTGGTTGCCGTGGTGTATTTCGGCGTGGAGCATTTGCGCACCGTCAACGAACATTATGGACGCAAAATCGGCAATGCCGTGCTGCGATCCGTGGGCATGCGTTTAAGCCAGCTGCTGCCGGAAAACGCTACGCTTTCGCGCGTGAACGGCGCGGAATTCGCCATGATCGTAACCGATGTGACGTCAACCAGCGATGTGGAGGAGTTGGCCACACGCATGCGCAATCTTGCCGTCATGCCGGTGTACACCGAAGAAGGCGAGGTTTCCGTGGACGTATCGAGCAGCATTTCGTTCTCGAATGCGACAGACGGCTTCTCCGTGCTCCTCGCCGATGCGAGCGCGCACATCTACGAGTCGGAGAGCTCCAATCTGCCCGTAGTCGACGGCATGACGTCCACGCTCGCCGCGCAGAATGGTTCGGGAGACTATTTCAACGCTTCCGACGTGCTTCGCCATGCGATCGAAGACAATACGATTTCCGTGCTCTACCAGCCGATTTTCGATGTGAATACGAAACGTATCACTTCGCTGGATACGATTGTGCGCGTGCATGACGCGAAGGGCCGTACGCTGGCACCGTATTTCGTAACGGCTGAAGCGCATCGTCTCAACATGAGCGTGCAGCTGACGCTCGACGTGCTGGAAACCTGCGTGAAAGACATGACCGCATTCCGCAAGGTGGCACCCGAATTGGATATTGTGGACATTTGCATGAATGGTTCGGAATTAGGTGCGTCCATCTTCCACGAGCGCTTGGAGCAGTTGACTCATGAGCAGCCACAGCTGCGTTTCGGCCTGCAGTTGGGATCGCATGCCATTCATGTGGTGCATGATGAAGTTGATGATGAGGTTGCCGCTCTTGCCGCTTTGCCGAACGTCGAGTTGGGTTTGACCAATGCTGGCACCACGTATTCGGAGGTTGCCGCGTTCGCGCATCTGCCATTGGATTTCGCACGATTCGACAAGACGGTGGTTCGCGATTTCCGTACGCCTCGCGCAAAGCAGATCATGCAGCGCACGCTCGAGATTTCGCGCGATAACGATGCGTTCCATGTGGTGTTCGATGGCGTGGAGTCCCTGGACCAGGTTGAGTTCATCCGTTCCATCGGAGGCACGCTCGCCGAGGGCACGCTGTTGAGCAACGCCATGAGCGCCAACGAGTTCCTCATGCGCCTCGAAACCATGGGCACTTCATTGCCCGAAGCCGCTCCGAGGCAAGCTGAGTAAAGAGGAGTCTCGTTTGTCGCACGATTGCTTCATCTCGTGAAACGCTTGGAGGAAATATGGCGAGATGGGAGCATGTGTGCTAAATTAATTAGTAAACGTGTTTAGCCAACGATGGCTTTGAGGAGGATTCACATGGCCACTATCAGAGAGATAGCGAAACGGGTAGGTTTCTCCCAAGCCACTGTTTCCAGGGTTTTGAAGGACGATCCCACTTTTTCGGTGAAGGATTCCACCCGCGAGAAGATTCTAAACGCCAGTCTGGAAATGGGATACAAGAACGTACCGCAATACCAGCGCATCACCATTCCGCAGGATGTTGCGATTCTCGACAATGTCGTACCCGACAAGGGCTTGCAGGACGCGTATTTCGACGAGCTGCGCGAAGTGCTCGTCAAGCATGCCGAAGAGCAGCGCATGAACGTGACCATGCACGAGGACGTGGATTCGCTGATCGCCGATGCCGATAAATACGCGGGATTTATTTCGATCGGCCCGTCCCCACTAGATCACAAGACGCTTCACCGCTTGCATAAGAAGCTTCCCCACGGCGTATTCATCGACATCAATCCTGCGCCGACATTGTTCGATTCGGTACAGCCGGATTTGGAACAAACCATATTGGATGCGATCGACGCGCTTATGGGGTCGGGTTGCTCTCGGATCGGCTTCATTGGCGGCTTGGGCAACATTATGGGCAAGCATGAATATCCGGAAGATATTCGTACGTTCGCATTCCGCAATTGGGCGTTGCGCTTGGGATTGGATGCGCAAGGATTGGTGTATGCGGACGGCCCGTTCACTGTGGAAAACGGCCGTTTGCAGGGGCGTCAGTTGGTGCAGGATCATGCGGACGATCTGCCCGACGCAGTGATCATCGCAGCCGATCCGTTGGCGGCTGGCGTACTGCAGGCATTTGCCACCGAAAATGTGATGGTGCCGCGAGATATCAAAGTAATCAGCATCAACAATCAGGAGATCGCAAAATACACGTCTCCCGCATTGTCGTCGTACGACATTAGCCAGGACGAGCTTGCGAAAGCCGCGGTGCTTATGCTTGCCGAACGCTGACCGCCGACCGCAAAATCAGCCAGCATATGCGGATCTCCACCAGTCTCGTCGCACGCGACAGCTTCACCCCGCAAGACTAAATATAAAAACTTGAGATACGGCAAGGGCCGGCATCCTGTTGCGGAGCCGGCCCTGCAATTGTGCTTCAGTAATCTCGCTTTAGCGGAGAGGACGAGCGTCACACCAAACGTGGGTGACGGACCAGGTGGCGGGATCGAGCAGAAGCACGTCGGCAGCGTAGCCGGGAGCAAGCAGACCGAGAGGTTGCTTGGTGACCGGGTTCGCGCGGTCGAAACCGAATGCTTTGGACGGAGTCAACGTGGCGGCCTCCACCGCGTCGGCGGGCGTGAATCCCAATTCGAGCACCGCACGCTGAACAGCCTTTTCCAACGTCAGCGTGGAACCGGCAATCGCACCATTCGACACAAGCCGAGCGTGACCATCGATCACATCCACATCCAACGCACCCAGCAGATAATGACCGTCCGGGCAGTCGGTAGCAGCCATGGCATCGGTCACGAATGCCGTGCGATGCGGCGCGAAACCAAATCCCAAACGCACCATCGGATTCTGCACATGAAAACCATCATTGATCAACTCGATAGTGACGCGTGGATCCTCAACAGCAGCCGGAATTGGACCAGGCTCGCGATGATGCAAGCCATTCATCGCATTGAACATGTGCGTCATAATGCCCGCGCCCGCGTCGAAACCCTTGTGAGCGGTCGCATAATCGGCATCGCAATGTCCTACCGCAGGAACCACTCCTGCCGCCACGAAACGACGAATCGCATCAATGCCGTGCGGCAATTCGGGGGCGATGGTGATCTGACGCAGACAGCCGCCCGCCGCTTGCAAAAGCCGATCAACATACTCGGGAAGCGGATCCTTCAAACATTCCGGATCATGCGCACCCTTGCGAGACAGCGCAAGGAACGGTCCTTCCAAATGCGCGCCGAGAATGTCAGGGCGGGCGCTCATCATGCCGTGCACGGTTTCGAGATTGGCGCACATCACGTCAAGCGGATTGGTGATCAAACTGAGCACTTGGCGGGTGGTGCCGTGCATCATATGACCTGCACGAGCCGTGCGTATGCCTTGCACGCCATCATCGAAGGAGCTCCCCCACGAACCGTGCGCATGAATGTCGACGTAACCGGGAGTCATCATGCAGCCTGCAGCGTCGGTTACGGAACCGGTCGAACCGGTCATGGAATTTCCGAAACCAGCTGAACTGACCGAACCGGAATCAGCATCGGCACCAACTGCAGCATCCGCATCCAAACCGACGCTTGCGCAAGCCGCAGCAAAATCAGCGTCCCGATTCCCAGTCGCAATAATCGCGCTACCATCGGAAACCAGCCAATAATGTTCCGCAACACCTCGCGCATCGACTTTGCGCGCATTGCGAATCGCAAACGGACTGGCCGGCTGCGCCAACGCAACGTCCACCTCATTCGCAAACCGCTCACGAGACTGTTCCATCTTCATACCTTCCAATTCACTCCCAGCCATATTCCTCAATTAGCATCCAATTCTTCCATTCAGTGGAAGAATTACCCCGCTGACAAGCCCATCAGCAACCCAATCCTTCCAGTCAGTGGAGAAATCCTCCCGCTAACAGCCACCTCAGAGTCCCAATTCCTCCAGTCAGTGGAGGAATCTGGACTGCCAAATACCCCCGTACTGCCCAAAACCTTCCAGCGAGTGGAGGAATCCTCCCGCTGGGAGGCCGAAAAACGTCCAGAATGTTCCAGCGAGTGGAAGAATCCGGACGCTAGCGGACACCGACTGCGGAGCAGCAATCAGATGTGCTGCCAGGCGGGCTTGTGGGCGTAGGCGTAACGGTAGTAGTCCTTGTGACGCAGGCGGCTCGCGGCCTCCTCGTCCACAATGATGGTGGCGTGCGGATGCATTTGCAGCGCGGACGCCGGGCAGAACGCACTCACACCGCCCTCCACCGTTTCGGCCACAGCCTCGGCCTTGCCCGAACCGAAGGCCAGCATCACCAAGTGGCGGGCTTTGAGAATCGTGCCGATACCCTGCGTGATGCAATGCGTAGGCACCTTGTCGATGTCGTCGTCAAAGAATCGGGCGTTATCGATGCGCGTCTGCTCAACCAACGTTTTGACGCGCGTGCCGGAAGCAAGTGACGATCCCGGCTCATTGAAGCCCACATGCCCATCCGTGCCAATGCCCAGAATCTGCACATCTATGCCACCGGCCTCTTCGATTGCCTTATCGTAGGCGGGGCCGGCAGCCGCAATGCGTTCGCCGTCGCTCAGCGGCGCCCCGTCGAGCACGTCACCAGGCACGTGCACCAAATCAGGGTTCAGTCCAAGCGGTTCCACAACCGTGCGGTGAATGGTGGAATGATATGACTGCGGGTGATCAAGCGGCAATCCCAAATATTCGTCCAATGCGAAACCACGCACCTGCGATACGTCAATATGCTCGCTGTGCACAATGCGTGCGAGCGACTGGTATGCTGCGAGCGGACTGGATCCGGTTGCCAGTCCCAGCACCGCATTCGGCTTGGTTTTGATGAGATCGGCGACTGAACGGCCGTAAATATCGCCTGCTTCGCGCTCGTTTTTCACGATGATGACTTCGGTCATGATGTTCCTTTCATTGGCATTGGATTGACGTTTTTCGTTTTGCTGATTTCTTGATGATTTATTTGCTGATTCGGCGAAGCTCGTCGGCTGCTTTCCACACGGTTTCCTGAATGCGATGCAGTTCCGACGGTTGGCTTGTCGCGTTCCATTCCTTCGCATAGGCCTCGCACCAGCATTCGAGCTCGCGCGCCAGCGCACGATAATCGGAAGGCCGCCAATCGCCAGCGTCATGCGCATCACGCACGTCATGCGCTTCGGCGAGCGCGAATCCCACTCGATTGAGCAGCAGCTGCCCTTCCATGGCGATGCGTACGGCAGCAGTAATGCCCGGATTTCCCATATGTGCCGCAATCGGCGCGATTTCAACCATGCATTGCTGCAACTTACGATTGGCTTGCGGAATTCGTTCGATTGTCGTTGCCATATTACGCATCATGCGATCACGCGCTTCGCGCAAGGTCAATGCGGTTCCCTGATTGGCAAGACGTTCGGTCAAGCATGGGATGGTTTGCGCAACATCGGTATTGCAGTTTCCCGTGCCATCATCCAATTCGAGATATTCCACAAGCTCACGCCAAGTAAATACGGCTTGCGCGGAAGCGTTACAAAGCAATGCAACGAATCGTGCGCTGCAATCGCCATATTCGACGCGCGAAATACGCGCGAGCAAATCATTTTCGGCACTATTTTCGTCAGTATCTTTAACAATACTTTCGGCAGTATCTCCGGCAGGATTCCACGCATATTGCGCACCGAATATCATGCCAGGCACGGCCATGCGCGGATCGTTGACATGCCCAAAATCACCCCAATCGGTGACGAGCATGCCTTCCGCCCCACAGTCAATGCCGTAGCGCGCGATACGCGCAATGTTGTTCCATGCGTCGTCGATGCGTGGAAGCAGCGCATTCCACCCCCATACTGCCGGGCATACGATTTGTTTGGCTCCGGCTTTCGCCACGAGTTGGATTTTTTCGTCGGTTGCTTCCGGTTCGTACTGCCAGTTCAGCAGGGTGACATTGTTCGGCAGGGTTTCGAGGATTTCCGGCATTTCGATGGCGATGTCTCCCCAGAACATGGGTTCGCGGCCCTGCTTAGACAGGTGTTCGCAGAGTTTGCCCACGTATGTTGCGTACAGCGTTGCGACGCCCACACGTTGCGCTTCCTGCTTCGACTTGCCTTTGCCGAGGTCGAAGGTTTCGTCGGCGCAGATGTTGAATCGCTTCGAACGGAAAAGTTGCAGATACGAGTCGACCAGTTGCGTGGAGAACGCGAACGCTCGATCGTCGGCGACGTTGAGTGTGTGGTGCCTCATGCGTTCGATGAAGCTGAACGGCCGGTCTGCGTCTTCGGGGAATTCGCCAAGTTCGCGCAGTTCCTGCGTGCGCATCGCCACGTATTGGTGTCCGAATGTGGAGACTGACGGCACGAGTTCGATGCCAAGGTTCGCGCAGTATTGGTCGAATTCGAGTGTGTCTGCCGGCGTGAGCGGGCTTGATCCGCGCCATGTTTCGCTCATGCCGTCGAATGCGAACGTATGCTCGATGTACAGCTGCAGTTGGTTGTATTTGTAGAGGCAGAGTTTGTCGGCCCACTGTTTGAGCCATGCGAGCGTTGGCACTCGGCCGCGCGTCGCGTCCAAATAATATCCCCTGATTTGGCATGCGGGGGCATCTGCAATCTGCAGTTCCGGCAGTACGGCACCGTTTTGCCGTATGAGTTGGCGCAGGGTCTGCACGCCGTTGCGCACGCCCTCGAAATCGCAACCGGTAATCGTAATGCCGTCAGTGTTGATAGTCAGCGTGTATGCGCCGGCGGTACCGCCATCCTGCGAATCGAAATCCCGCGAATCCGCAATACGCAATCTGATGAAGCCCGACCACATATCGCCCGTCGCAATATCCCAATCAGTGCCTGTCGCGGAACGTATGTCGGCAACAAGCTGATGCGCAAGCAGGAAATCGCCATCGCCAATCGCAATGGATTCGTTCACGCGCCCCGCATAGGGCAACAGCACCGTGCCTTCGCCGACCGCCATGCTGTTCGGTTCGGGAATGATCGCCCATTTGCGGGTGTTCTCGCTTGCCATCGATTCGCCTTTCGATTGTCGATTATCGATTTCAATTCTCGATTGTGATTCTCGGATTGCCGGGATTGCCGGATCTGGATTTCCGGAATTGTTGCGCTTGTTCCAGTCTGCCTGAAGTATCACGCATTCACGATTGCGGTTGCGCTCGTTTTGCCGCGAGCGCCGCGCCGATTGCGCCGATTGGTTGGTCAATGGCTGCGATTCTGATGTTCGATGCGATGTCGAGTGTGGTCAGGAATCGGCATCCTTCGGCTCTGCGGCTCAGTTCGGCTTGGATGACTTCGATGAGTGCGTCACCGGTTTTCGCCATGCCTCCGCCAATGATGATGCGTTGCGGATCGTAGGCTTGCGCGACGATTTGGATGGTGTCGCCCATGGCGTGGGCCACCATGGCGAGCACGTCGTTGGCATGCCCGTCTCCTTGCCGCGCTTTGCGGATGAGATCAGGCATGGGCGGGTTTGCGGAGGGCCAAAGTTTTGCCACGGCCCCGCCGGATGCCACGGTTTCCAAGCATCCACGCTGCCCGCATGGGCATTCGAATCCGTTGGGGTCGATGGGTAGGTGCCCGATTTCGCCGATGGATCCGCTGTACCCGTGTTCGGCTTGCCCGCCGCGCACGAGTCCTGCGGCCAGTCCCGTGCCGAAGTTGAGGAATACGACGGTTGCGTTGCCGTCGACTTGTTCCACGAATTCCGCGGCTCCGACCGCAGCCGCGTTCACATCGTTTTCCACGTGCACCGGAGCGTGCATGATTGCGCTGACGCGTTCGCCAAGTTCCAACGTTTCAATATCAAGATTGACGACGTTGCTCACTTGCCCGGTCGCGCAGTTCACCTGCCCTGGAATGCCAATGCCGATGGGCAGCGCTTCGTTGGACAGTATGCGGGCGACGCGCACGATGTCGGTTACGACATTGCTTTCACCGGAGTGCGATGGCATACGGCAGACGTCGATGACGCGGTCTGTTGCGTCGAGCAGCACGCCTTCGATTTTCGTTCCGCCGATGTCGATGCCGACGCATCCTTGCGAACGGCCGTTATGGTGCAGTCTTGCGTTCATTGCATGTACCTGCCTGAAATAGTGGGGCCCGGATTACGGTTGTTCTGTTGATCCAACTCCATGCGTGGCGTTTGCATGCCACGCATGGAGTTGGATGGATGCCCGTCAACCCTTGACCGCGCCTGCCGCGAGGCCGGCCTGCCAGTAGCGCTGCAAGCCGAGGAAGAGCACGATCACCGGCAGTACGCCGAGCAGTGCGCCCATCATCAGCGATCCACGATCGTTGAAGGTTGCGAGCGATACCATGCCATACAGGCCGAGCGTGACCGGCTTGAGGGTGTCGGAGGAAACCATCATCAACGGCAGCAGGAAGTTGTTCCACGTTCCCACGAAGAGGAACAGGAAGATGGTCACCATGGCTGGGGCGAGCAGTCGGAGCACGATGGTGAAGAAGATTCTCGCTTCACCGGCGCCGTCGATGCGGGCCGCTTCCAGCAGTTCGTTCGGTACGGAGGTTTGCGCGTACACGCGTCCGAGGAAGAAGCCGAATGGCGAAACGCAGCACGGGATGATGATCGCCAGCATGGTGTTGGTCAGGTGCAGTGCGTGGAAGATGGAGTACTGCGGAATGGTGAGCAGTGCGACCGGCATCAGCATGCATCCCATGACCACGCCGATGGCGATGGCCTTGCCACGGAAGTTGAATTTTGCGGTGGCATAGCCTGCCATCACCGAAATGATGGTGCCGATCAGTGCGGAAACCCCGGAGTAGATCAGGGAATTCAGCACCCAACGCCAGAATTGGCCACGGGTCCACCCCATAAGCTTCGAATAGTTGGTTGCGATGGCGTCGGGAATCTGGTCAAGTCCGACGGCGAACCACAATCCGTTGCTGCTGGTCAGCTGCGATGGTGTTTTGGTGGATGCGATGATGGCCCAATAGATTGGGAAGAGGAAGTAGATCAGCGCTACGACGAGCACGATCACGGTAATGGTTTTGGTGATCGGCGATGGGCGCATGGAGCGCGGCAGATCGTGTTCGGCCGCTTCGCGTTGCTTTTCCATCATGCGTTCCGCTTTTCTGCGGGCGCGTTCGTCTTTTCTTGCTGCGACTGCGTTGCTCATTGTTCGTTCGCCTTCCTCTCGACCAGTGCGTAGATCATGGCGAGAATGCCTGCGATCAGTGCCATGACGATGGCGACCGCCGATGCGGGTCCGTCGCCGCCCGGAGTCAGCGTGCCTTGGGATGTGTTCATGGCCATCATCATTGGCGTATAGGTTTTGGAGATGCCCGGATCGGCGGTCTGCATGATCTGCGGTTCGTTGAATAGCTGGATTGTGCCGACGATGGACAGCAACATGGACAGCAGCGCCGCGGAACGCACGTTCGGCAGTTTGATGCGCATGGAGATCTGCCATCCACTTGCGCCATCAATGCGTGCGGCTTCGTACAGTTCGTGCGGAATCGCCTGCAGTGCGGCCAAGAAAATCAGCATGTTGTAGCCGGTGAACGTCCATGTGGTGATGTTTGCCATGGAAGCGAGCACAACGTTCTTGCTGAAGAAATCAACGTTTATTCCGATGGCCGCAAGACCTTTGACGATCGGCGAAATCTGACCGTTATACAGGTACACCCAAATGATGGATGCGACCACACCTGGAATGGCGTACGGCAGGAAGTAGCCGAGACGGAAACCCGTGATGTGCTTGACCACGAACGAATCGATGACCATCGCCAAAGCCAACGCGATGATGATCATCAGCGGCACCTGAATGAGGGTGTAAATCAGCACCCTGCCCACACCGGACCAAAAATTGCCGGACGTAAGCACGTACTCGAAATTCTGGAATCCTACGAATTTATTCACCAATTCGCCGCCGCCGTACGCGCCGCCGCCCTCGGTGACCTGACGGAAGAAGCTGGAATAGATGGCATAGAAAATCGGGATGATGAATACGATGGCGAACAGTATGCCGAATGGCGCCATGAACGCCCATCCTGTTCGATTCTCGCGGCGTTGCGCATCAGTGCGCTTTGGTTTCGCCGCTTGCGTTGTTGCAGTCATGATGTACCTATCTTTCGCATCGGATGCCACTCATCGTTGGTGGCATCTTTCACAGTTCGAATCGCCGTATCCAAATCGTCATCACGGGAGAGGAGTGCCGGTTTCAGCCGCTCCGTCGAATCAGCTAGATCGATTCATAGGGAATATTCACAAGGAATATTTTCATAAGGAACGGTGTGGAGCCGTGTGTTGCGTTGGCTCCACACCGTCGTTGGAGGGGTTATGGAATCAGAGCGGGTGATCCCTGGTTCCATACGTCGATCACTTCGCTACGGACAGGCCGTAGTTCTTGAGGGTGTCGATGGAGGTCTGCTGTGCCACAGGGAACACGTCCGCCACCTTGCCGGAACCGTCGGCTGCCTTGTCGGCGGCTTCCTGCATAGCTGCGGAGACCGCGGAGTAGCCCGGCATGTAGTTGAATGCGACCATGTTGTCGTTGGCAGTAGCGAATTCCTTCATCACGTCTTGGCCGCCGTAGAATTCGTTCCAGGATTCAGGGGTCTTCGCGGTTTCGGTGCTGGCGGCCACAATCAGACCTTGGGAGGTCAGATCCTCAACCTGAGTGTTGAACCAGTCGAGGAATTCCATGGCTTCGGCCTTGTGCTCACAACCCTTGAGCACTGCGACGCCGGAACCACCGTCAGGGCCGGTGCTGGTGCCATTGCCGAACCAGTCACCGATCTGGGTGACACGCCAGTCACCCTTGCCGGTGTCTCCTGCGGAGTCCTTGAATAGCGGAGCCTCCCAAGCGGCGCCGATGTTGCCGATCAGCGTGCCATCCTGCAGGGATGCGTCGAACGACGGCACCCAACGCGGGTTGGTCAGCGTGGCCTTGTTGTCGATCAGTTCCTGGAAGGTTTCAGCAAAAGCCTGCGAACCGCTGCCGTTGGTGTTGACCACCCAAGCGTCATTCTTGACGGTGTACCACGGGTCGGAAGCATTTGCCAAACCTGCGAAGATGTTGCCGGCCTCATCGGCTTCGTAATCCATGATGTACTTGCCGGACGCGGCCGCGGTCTTTGCCGCTTCGATCAGCTCATCCTTGGTTTTGGGAACCTTGATGCCCAGTTCGTCGAAAGCCTTCTGGTTGTAGAAGTACACAAGCGGGCCGTGTCTTGCGGCAGGCCGTAGGTCTTGCCGTCAACCTGCATCATGGAATATGGGCCTTCGGCGAAGTCGCTCTTGTACTTCGCGGCCTCTTCGGTCACGTCTTCGAGCAAGCCCTTGGTGAACACCTCAGGCACTTCGGCGTAGCCGACCTGTGCAAGATCCGGAGCATTGCCGGCCTTGACGTCGGTTTCCAGCTTCTTGATCATATCTTGTGCGGCACCATCGAACTTGGTGGCCTTGACCTGAATGTTCGGATGATCCTTGTTCCACTTGGCAACAATGTCTTTGACCAAGGTCATGCCTTCGGAATCCGGAAGACGGTGCATGTACGTGAGGTTGACGACCTCCCCGGAATCCCCGCCGGTGCTGGCCGTATTGGAACCGCATCCTGCAAGACCCATGCACAGAGCCGCGAAAGAAGCTGCGCAAACCATCAAACGCTGAGTGTGGGATCGCATATCTCTCTCCTTCGTGAGATTATTCCGGCACCTCATCGCGCCGGATAATCACAGCATATATACGCAATTCCTTTTTGTCAAGTTTCCTTACATTTAAATCAGAAGCAAGCTACAAACAATGCCAAAGCATTGCAATTTAGCCAAACATAGAGTATTCACAAAAGACAGAAATGCTTGTATTTGCATCACACAACAGTTTTCAGTAATGCTTATTGACAATAAATACACAACGAAGCATCCTTGCATCACGGCAAACTACAATATGTATCAGCCCCACACGGGAAAGCGAGAACACCGTGAGCGGCACCAGCCAGTGTTCTCCAATTCACATTTGACGGACATCGACTTCCCCATTAAGAGACGCCACTCCGGGAGATAGACACGCCCCTGACATTGACTTCATGTTCACACTCAACCAGGGTAAGGTCGAGCGTGAACATGAAGTCAGCTTGAGTCATTAGAGCTGAATCACGACTCCCTCCCAACGAGCAAGCTCGCCACGAGCGATCGACCTCACGCCATGCGCAACATCATAAGTGCTGAGCAGTATTTGCGATTCCGCGACGCCATCGCCGAGCAGCTCCGCCACTTCTCCCGGCAGGCCGGCGGATTTATCGGTGAGGTTGACGACAACGAGAATCGTATCGTCGCCGCCGGTGCGAGTGAAGGCATATACCTGCTCGTCATCGGCAGCAAGCAGATTCCACTCACCCGTCGCGACGGTCGCGTTATTGTGGCGCATGGCGATGAGCTTCTTGTAGAAGCCGTACACGGAATCCGGATCGTCGAACTCCTCGGCGGCGTTGATCTCCACGTGATTCGGATTCACGCCGATCCACGGCTCCGTCGCCGCGTCCGCCGGGGTGAAGCCGGCATACCTGGAAGCGTCCCACTGCATCGGCGTGCGCGAATTGTCCCGTCCGATGAGCGCGAGGGCCGCCATCATCGATTCGGCGGACTGGCACTTGGCCTCCTCCACGCGCTGGCGGTAGGCGTTGATGGCCTCCAGATCGCGGTACTGGCCAAGCTCGGTAAAGTGGGCGTTGGTCATGCCCAGCTCCTCGCCCTCGTAAATGTAGGGGGTGCCGCGGTGCATGTGCAGCAGCATGCCGAACGCCTTGGCGCTCAACTCGCGCGACTCGCGGTCAGAGTCGTCGCCCCAACGGGACACGACACGCGGCTGGTCATGATTGCAGAAGAACAGGCTGGCCCAGCCGGCGTTCCTCACGGCCTCCTGCTGTCTGCTCATTCTATCTTGAAGTTTTTTAGGAACAAAAGCGCGTGTATCCCATTTTGATTCGGGGGATTGATCGACACTGACGTGGTCGAACAGGAACAGCATGTCGAGTTCCTTGTGGGCCGGATTGGTAATAAACTCGTTGCGTTCCGGAGTGATGCCCGGCGCCTCGCCGACGTTCATGTAGCCCTCACGGCCCTCGAACACCTCACGGCGCATTTCGGCGAGGAATTCATCGAGCCGCGGACCATCGGAACAGAACGGGCTCGCGTTCGTATATCCCTCTTCGCCTATCTCTCCTTCGGATAATTCCGAGTCGACCTCTCCAGGCAGCCGTCCGTGGCTATCGAGATGTTTCGAGATCAAGGTGATCACGTCCATGCGGAAGCCGTCGATGCCGCGATCCATCCACCAGTTCATCATCCTGTACACGGCCTTGCGCACCTCCGGATTCTCCCAATTCAGATCCGGCTGCTTCCTGGAGAACTGGTGGAGGTAGTATTCGCCACGCTTCGGATCGTACTGCCAGGCGGAACCACCGAAATACGAACCCCACCGGTTCGGCTCGGCACCCGGAGTGCCCGGCTCATGGCCCGGCCTGGCCGGACGCCACCAATACCAGTCGGCATGCGGATCGTCCTTGTCTCGGGAGGCCTGGAACCAGGCATGCTCGTCGGACGTGTGGTTGACCACCAGATCCATCACGATCTTCAGACCGCGCTTGTGCGCTTCGGCAAGCAGCTCGTCCATGTCCTCCAACGTGCCGAACAGCGGGTCGATGTCCTGGTAGTCGGAGATGTCGTAGCCGTTGTCGTCCTGCGGGGACCTGTAGACCGGGGACAGCCACAGCACGTCCACGCCGAGGTCGGCCAAATAATCGAGACGGCTGGTGATGCCCTTCAGGTCGCCGATGCCGTCGCCGTTCGTGTCCTGGAAGGAACGCGGGTAGATCTGGTAGACCACCGCGTTGGCCCACCACGGGTTCGGGGTCGCGCCGTTGGAACGCACGGCGTCGGGAAGGACGGAACGATTGAAATCAGTCATATCTTGTTTCCTTATTAAATCAAGTTCTTCATCAACGCGATGCTATGGATCCACGTTGCCTATATACGGGATGAATCAATGTTGCTTTTTCCTTTCCCTTTAGAGTTCCATCCATGAGCCGGACAAGCATGCTCATGCCCAGTTGACACAACTCTGCTGGCATTAAGGGAAATTCATCTATCCTCAGACGCTTGCCTATGGAATCTGTATATGTTCCCGCTGAAATCAGCGAAAGATCTTGAGGAATCTTCATTCCACGCTGTCGCGTCGCAGCAACAAGATTATTAAGGAACAATGGGCCGCCTTGAGTCACAATTGCTGTGTTCTCACTCGAGATGAACCTCTCAAGTAGGTTTTCGGCAGCATCGAAATCATCCTCGTCGGTAAACTCTTCATCTATATGAATCTTATATCGCGCAGCAGCATCATGCATTGATGCCCTGAGTCGAATGAGGTAATTTGCACCTCCATTTCGTTCGTAATCAATCTCCTTCCCCCCTGCAAACAGAATTCTGCTGTGCCCATTACGACAAAGCGTTTGCATGATCATTTCACCCATTTCAATAAAATCGGTATCAATGCATGGCACATTTATTTCGTTCATAGGATGTCCAATAGAAATGACCGGAATACTTGAAAGCTGAGCTAATTCAATTCGGGGATCATTCATAGTCACATCCATAAGAGCGACACCATCCACCATCCCAGTATCGATGATGGAGCGAAGCTGCTCATCTCCTGTTTCCTCAGTCAACAGCAACGTTTCATAGCCAAGTTGCCTGGCCGCTTTGAGGAAATTTAGAAAATAAGCACAATAATTGGTATAGCTGGTGGAATCATGGACAGGCGAACTCAGCGCGACGAAATGAGTCTCACCACTCAACGGAGCTGGACCACCGTTTTTCGCCAAGTAACCAAGTTCCCGCGCAGCTTGCAATACTCTCCGACGGGTATTTGCCCCTATGGGACGTTTCCCTGTCATCACATAGGAAACCGTGCTTATGGAAACTCCTGCGAGAGCCGCCACGTCCTTGATTCCAGCCATCGTTATCCTTATTCGTTCACAGTAAAGCCTTGGCTCTTTCCTTGCTCAACGAGCTTGTCCTGCCAAGCCTTCACACCTTCCTTCATTGTGGTCTGTCCCGTGTAAGCCGCCCCGACAGTGTCGGTGAAAACGCTTCGCGCATAAACGTCATAGGGCAGAAATTCGAACTTAGATGTGACACGCTTCGCAGCCTCGGCGAATTCAGCATTGAACTTCTCACCGCCAAAATAATCCACCGTGTCTCCATCGGAGTTCACCATAGTAGTCTGGCTAAGGAATTTATCGTTAGACATGGTCTTCAAATCAGCAGGAAAACCACCTTGGTCCACACGGGACATGATGGCATCAGAATTAGTGCTGGCAAATTCCATAAACTTGTACGCAGCATCCGCATTCTTGGATGACGACATCAGGGCAAGGGAGGAGCCGCCGTACTCAGAACTTACCTTCTCGCCGACGTTCCACGTTGGCATTTGAGCAATTCGCCACTTTCCAGCACCCTCCGAAGCATTGTTTAAAAACATGCCGGGAGCCCATGCAGCAGATATCACGCTCGCAAACTCTCCGGAACCAACTGAACGATACCAATCATCAGAACTATCTTTTGTCTTCGTTTCGATTAGTCCTTCATCAATCATCTTTTGCCAGAAGTCACAGAATTTCTGCACTCCTTTATCAGTAGTGAGTTTGACGGTAACCTTGGTGCCGTCTTTAGATGTGGAATATGGGTGTCCACCTGCTTGCCAGACCATTGCATTGAAGAATCCGGCGTTCCCTGGATCATTAGTAATATATGAACCAATCTGCTTAATCTTCTTTGCATCTTGATAGAACTCATCCCAAGTACTTGGCGGCTCAGAAATGCCAGCTTTGTCAAATACCTCTTTGTCATAGTAAAAAGCCATTGGTCCAGAGTCGACTGGCATACCATACATACCGCCATTGAAATTCACTGCATTCCAAGTACCTGGGGTGTAGAAATCCTTATATTTGGCAGTCCCATAGTCATTCAGATTTTTAAGAGAGCCCTTAATTACATACTCAGGAATCGCATAATATTCAATCATGGCTATATCCGGAATTCCACTGCCAGCTTCCAAAGCATTATTCAGAGCTTTGTATTCATTTTTACCACTACCGGCATTGGTAAATTTGATGACAATGTTAGGGTTTTTCTTCATGAAAACCTTAGCATTAGCTTTAAGATTGTTATCCCAAGCCCAAACATTAACAACCGTCTTACCGCTCCCATCGGGAGTTTCCGACTGAGTTGTTCCACACGCTGCCAATGGAACAACCATCGCCGCAGCACCGCAGAGAGCAATTATTTTTCCTAACGAGAACCTCATTGTTTCCCTTCTTTCTATTGAGCAGCAATGGCATGATCCTTGCTTTTGGCGCCCTTGCTTGTAGTCTGCATCTTAAAACCGAAGGATTATGACTGACAAATAATTTCGATGATTTCGACGATTTCAACAATCAAGGCACTCACCAGAACAGGCACGCGCGATTGTATCGTGTGAGGGCC
>OGYH01000340.1_pt1 | contig 50185 bp, 50 predicted proteins | sample 1576511 | NCBI WGS metagenome assembly OGYH01 (sample SAMEA3541522, study PRJEB24748) | human gut metagenome | biome: human gut; feature: human-associated habitat; material: faeces | place: China | collected 2012
CCGCTACCGATATAACTGTACATACATACTTCATATAAATGCTCCTTTCAAGCCTCTTTTTCTGTTCTTTATTTTTGATAAACTACTTTCATTCATCTATATTATTTACTCTTTCGCTGCCTCTTCCTCTACAGGGCGCCACGCTTCTCCAAATTTTATATCTTTGAATAACGAGGCAAGGCCTGTGATCTGCTTGAGACGCAAAATTTCATCTCTATCCATTCCCAAATGTTTTGAGATCCAGGCGTCGGACCGCCCAAATTCATGAAGCTCTTTTACGATGTTGCTCATCAAATCCACATCGTGAGAGCCGCGTGCCCTGTTATGACGCACGGTACTGGCCATCCGCTTGTCAATCGGCTTCTCAATCACGGAAACCGGCAGCAATCCCTGTTCCCTTTCATAAATATCCGGATGATCCATCATCACCTGATACCGATGGAAGCCGTCCACAATCAGATAAATATCCTGCGCTTTTATATAGTAGCATACGACCGGCATCGTATATCCATCCTCTTTTATGCTCTCATAGAGCAATTTCATTTCAGGCGGTGCAACCTTATTGGGATTGTAGTTATTGGGCCGTACCTTCTCTATCGGAACAGCCATCACATTATAAACTGGGCTTTTGTACTTCATAATCGAATTCCTCTATGCTTTTGTATTTGCGGCGTATGATATCCAGTCGGTTCTGCTGCTGCCGTGTCATCCCAAATCCCATGAAGCGGCAGATATGGTCATTTTTTAAAATGCAGTAACACATCCGTTTCCAGCTGGGGATATCCTTTGTGGATTTGATATCATCCGTGTGATCCGGTATGGGACCCACAAATACAATCCGTGATTTTTGGTTCAATGTATAATTGGAGACGCCGTTTCGTTTTATTTGATACCCTTTCTCCTGAAGCTCCTCAATCACAGACTCATCCAATCCTCCGCCTGTTCCATGCCAGAACTGGATAGAGGTATTAAATTTCTTCGCATAGTTATTTCGCAGTCTTTTCGGCAGCGTATCCAGCAAAAACTTTGTATATGATTTCCACGTATGACCATCTGGCAACGTAATATTCCGGTAGCCCATCGCTTTGGTCTTTCCATAAATGGAAGCGAAATTCGCCCCCTGCACACGTCCTACAAGCCTGCACCAAATCTCCGGGTCTATGACACGATACAGATTCAATGCGTCCTTTGCATAGTCGTTAAACGGGGAGGCCACACGCATCTGCGAGGGCTTCAAGCCAGCCATATAATAGAGATCATACAGGCGGTTATAGTCGTAATCAAATAAATAAGTGGCGTGCCATACATCATCCACAGACCAGTCATATAAAGGGGAGGCACACCAGACATCTTTAAATTGCTTGCTGATCCAGCAAGTATCCTTATACCCGTATTTTTTATTCAGAAATCCACTGTAACGCTGCAGGGATTCATCTGCCCGCATTCCAAGCAGGCATACCGTTTTTCCACCGTCATGTGCGTCCCGGTACCAGCGCCCGAACTGTTTTGCCAAGTCCTCCTGGTGCATCCGGTAACGGTATGTAGTCATTTTGTTATTTTCCAGGTTGACGACGTATTCTTTTTGAGGCATCTCCCGAACCCAAAGTTCCTTCTTCGTATCATCCCATGGATACCAGTACATCTCGTAGCTGCTTAATGCGGTTCTGGTGGCCATGGGCAGGCAAACCCAATAAGGCTCAACCTGATCCTTGATCCGCTCAAAGGTGCGTTCCACATACTCCGTCGTCACCGTATACTGCGCCTCAAAATCCTGATGAAAAACGCCAATGGCTCTTTCCGGATAATGCTGATTCCGATAATCCAGAACCAGATTGAGCAGCAGACCGCTGTCCTTTCCCCCGGAGAAGGAAACATAAATATGATCAAACTCCTCAAAGAGAAAATGTACTCGTGCTAAAAACGCATCATAAACATTCATATGCAGATACTCTCTTACCAAAAATAAACCTCTCTTCTTCTGTCCTTTCTAAGAACCGGATATATTCCGACTTCGGTTCTCTATTTTCATCCCATAATGAATGATGGCTATATCCAAATTCTCACTTTTTCTTTCGCAGTTTCAACTCAATATTGTTCTTCGCTGCTGCTGCCTTCAGCAACCATGCAGCAAACGCACTTTTTTCTTTAAGCGTCAGCGTTTCCAAATCAGCTCTGTCCTCAATTTGCCTGAGTACCGCCTGCAGGTCTTGCAGATCCAGCAGATTGACTGCTACACAGAACAGCGTCTTTTTCCTCCCGTCATTGTAGCCGGCAAGTAGAATGTCCAAGATACGTGCCTTTTCTTCCTGCTCTGCGTTATAGGCTTCCATTCCAATCTGATGAGCCTTTTTCATATCGGCCTTTTGATTTCCATGTGTTACAAAAGAATCATAGTCGTCAATATGCTCATATTTCGAGCAAGGGTATTCGCCGCACTGAAAGCAGTATTCTACTCCATCATGCTCCATGCTACATCCTGCAATTTTACAAGACTGATTTCCCTCGCCGCCCCCGCAGCCGGGGCAGTGTTTACTCAAATACATGGGGCAAAGCCCGCAGTTCAAGCCACAAAGGGAAAATAATTGATTTTTTCGGTTAAAACCTTTCATGTTACCTCCTAACTAGCTTGTCCCCAGCCATTCCAGCTAACGTATGCTGTATATGATGCTTGTCCTAACAAGCTGACAAACTTAAATATATCATGATACATCAGCAGCCCCAGAATTGATAGAAATGCCAATATAATACATTTGCTATCAGAAGTATTCCACTTGCTTTTGTAACAGTAAATCCAATTTTCTGCCGCAGATTGTTCTTAATGTTTCCCGTATTCTTCACACCAAACCACCCAATCAGCAACATCACCATTTCCATAAGCGTACAAAGAATAATCAATACACACTTTATAGCAACCTGTGTTTTGGTTAAACTACCGCCCATCAGCGGCGGTAAAATGAGCCAGTAAATTATTATAGATGCAAGCACCATAAACAGCTCCGCCAATAACTGATATAGTTTCTTACTCCAAATCTCCGTCTGTTTATGCTTATGCAGCGTTATCCCATGCACAATAAGCATAGGCAGTGTCCAGAAAGAGGACAGTACAAACAGGAAGAAAAAAATAATCTTAATGACAAAAACTGCCGTATTTTCTTTTTGGAAGTCCATGCCCGTCATGTGCTGCAATGCAGCAACATCTCCGTTGCTGTCTCTTTTTATGTGCAGATAGGTTTTCAATCCATTCCCGTCGTCCATAATACAAGCGTTCTCTGAAATCTGTGTAATGCTGCCAACCATAGCCGCTTGATAGTTTCCCTCGGTTTCTCCTTTTGTGACAGGCAACAGACCGCTAATCATACTGTATAGCTTCATAAAACTCTTGCTATAATTTGCCCTGCTGTTACAGTAAATCCCCGACAAGTCATCATAGGTAAAACCTGTTTCTGTCTTGCAATCTCCGAAGATAAGGCTCACAAGCCCATAATTATAAGTGGTTTCTCCCACCTCATTTGTCATTACCACAAGCCCTGTCCTGTTTTCCATGTCAAGCACCAAATTTGCAGAAAAGCCTGTGGTATTTCCTGCGTGACCGATAAGGCGCACACCATATTCCTGTGAAAACAGTCCGTGGCAGATTCTCGGCGTTTCTGTCCCGTCATAATAGAGCGTGGGAGAAAGCATTTTATCCAGTGTGTCAGCCTTTGTAAAAAGCGGGCAATCCTCACTATCTGCAAGGAACACTTTCGCAAACCGTACAAGGTCGCTCATTGTTCCTGTCGCCGCCCCTGCGGGGTAAAGCAGAATATAACGCCGACACGCTCCATAATCTTCATATTCTCCCTGCACATTATAATAGGCGTTCGTCAAATCCCGTCTGCTTTCCACCCATTCATTATCACTGCAATCGGGAAGTATGGAAGTCTGGTTCATGCCGAGCGGTTCAAAAATATTCTGTCTTACATATTCCGCATAGTCCATTCCACTGATACATTCTACAATATAAGCGGCAAGAGCAGCCCCCCAGTTTGAATAAGAAACAGTTGTACCGACTTTGTAAATCTGCGGCGGTGCCGTTGCAAGCAAGGCGTCCCTTAAACTGATAATGTCCTTTTTATCCAGTACCTCCACATCCCATGTGGTTTCTTGAAAGCCCGCCGTATGATTCATCAAATGTGTCATAGTAATAGGCTCATCATAAGAAAGATTGGATAGGAAGCCGTCTGGCAGATAGCTTCTGACATCTTCATCAAGGTTAATTTTCCCCTGCTCATAAAGCTGCATGACGCTTGTCCAGACCAAGACCTTGGAAATTGACCCCCACTCATAAATGGTTTCTTCATCTGCTTCTATATACTCGGCGACATTAGCCTTGCCGTATATGAAGGAAGCAATATTCTCTGTTTCATTGAAGTATGCTATGGAAACTGATGAAGTAGTATCCTTTCGGACATCTATGTACCTGTCAATTTCCTCCTCTAACTCCGTGTAGGCAATGACGGACGGTGTTTCTCCTTTATTCTCTGCGGCAAAAGCAGTAGTTACTCCCGACAAAAGAAACAATAGCAACGCCAATTCGCTTGCAATTATTTTTTTCATAATCTTCCTCCAAATATATTTTGATAATGGCTTCATTGGCTCTATGTCTGTGTGTCTGGCTCTTTGATGATATGTTGTTCTTCTCGATAAACGGGAAGTTGTCACTGTTGTATTCGATCACTCGTTATATGTTCCGCCTGTATTTTCTTTATTGAGAGTTCCCTCAACTTCAATTAAAAGGCACTTGACTAATTCCTTGCAAACGGGACGATGTTTCGTTCCTTTGGGAATAATTATAAAATCCCCCTCGCATAAATGTGTCAATCCATCCTCAAATTCAATGTCAAACTCTCCCTCAATACAGTAAAACATTTCATCGGAATTTTCGTGTATATGAAAATCTAAAGTTCTATTTTTCGCTTGCAACACATTTAACATATGATTATTCAAAGTACCTACTCGTTTATAATGGAATGGTACATCAATCATATTTACATTCTCTTTCAAATTTACTTTTTCTATCATTTTTCTCCTATTCAAACTGGGATTTATCAGTCATACTTTTCAATATTTATCGTAGCAATCGCTGGTTGATTAGGCTCTCCTGTTTTTAAGTCTTGTGGGGCAGGGACTAACATCATAAATCCGTCTTTTCCATATCGTTTTTCATAGCCCTGTGCATATTCTTCCTCAACGGAAATATGCTGTACCTGTCCGATAATCATGGAAGTAATACCTGCACCGCTTAAATCTTGTGTTCTTTTTAAAGTACACTCTATGTTTACAAATGCCTCCTGTATCATTGGTGCATGAATGGTATTGGCATTTACAAGAGAAAAATTTCCCACTGAAAATTCATCAGCTTCATAGTCATTATGGTTAATTGTTTCTATCAGCTTATCGTAATAGCTTATTGGAAGAAAATTGATACAAAAGCATTTTTCTCTTTGGATATTTGCATAGGTATGGGTATGCTGATAGAGGTTTCCCATAACCGCAAAGAAAGCCGTTTTATCACCATGAAAGCAACTCCATGCGTGGAAGCAGACATTCGGCTTTCCGTTTTCTTTCCATGTGGTAATTGCAAATAAAACCGTAGGAATTGCCGCCGTTGTTTCTAAATGGGAAAACAGTTCAAATTCCTCTGGATATGAGGGCTTGAAATACTGCGGAAACACTTTCCCTATTTCTATTTTCATTAAAAACCTCCTCCGAAAATGATAATTTATCTTTGTATTTATTGTCTTCTACAAACAGGGATTTTCCAGCCCTACAAGCTGGAATTTATATTTCATACAGACTTAATCAAATGGTGTTCAAAAAAAGTTTCAAAAGTATTTGTAGCACCACCATGTTCCACGATTTTTCCATCTATAATTTTATCAATATCCACCCCTGTAATTTCCAAAACCTTATTTGTGGGTGTTATTCCGAGAAATTCTCCCTTATGAGTGCCTTTCATAATAAATTCTGAAATAACATAATCATCTACTTCATATTGACGGATAATTTTCATAGTGTAATCATGATACGTTTTTTTCAATGCTAATAGGTGTTCTTTCATTCCGTCTATTCCTATGAACATTTCTTTTTCTCCAATCCTTTGAACGCAGTCCTCCGATATATATTTAGAAATTTCATCAAGTAAATTATCCGAAATAATAACTTCATAGAAATATTTTGCAATATCCTTATTTTTCATGCGAAACCTCCGTAAATTCTGATTTATCGCTTATCATTGAGTAACGAGTAAATAAAAGTATCCTTCCAAATAGGATTATCATTTTCATCTTTCCAGAAATAGACATTCTGTTTTAAATGAGCTTCTCTCTCAAAACCAAGTGATTCCAAAAGTCTCCAGGAATTTGAATTAACAGGGTCACATTCGGCAAAAATACGATGTACTCCTTTTGAAAAGCAGCAATCAATTATTGCATTACAACTTTCTTTTGCATACCCCATCCCCCAATATGCTTTATTAAAAACATAGCCTATTTCCTTTGACTCAAAATCCCTATTTCCAAGATAAATATTGCCTATCATTTTGCCACTTGATTTTAATTCCACAGCAATCATCTCATCTGTCGAAATTCTCCATGTAAGATTACCCTTAACTTCTTCCACATTCATGGGCTTATATGGTTCGTATTTTACAACTTCCTCATCAGACAGATACTCATACAAATCCTCAAAATCACTTTCGCAATATCTTCTTAAAATCAATCTATCCGTTTCTAACATCACTGTTTTTAACATATTGGAATACCTCGCTAAATTCTAATTTGTTTATATGCCCGCTGCAAATTAACTATTCAGAAGTTTTGTTAAGTCCTCAATGGATACGTCCATTTTCGCAGATACTTCTTCCATAGTCATTCCAGAAGCAAGGAACCGCTTTACTACCATCTGCATATCCTCTCCAACCTCTATGAGATGTTCGTCCAGATCGTAGAACCGGATCACACGCTGTCCCCAACTATGCTCAATGACTTCTCCCAAATATTCGATGTCCGAGTATGCTTTCAGCTTATTCAGGAAACCGTCAAAATCCTGTTCCTCAAAAACAATCTCCGCATTGTTGGATTTCTTCAATACCTTTTCTTTGGGTATACTTACAAGCCAGTCAAAATCCTGCTGTAATGCCAGACCGCAGGTAAAAGCGATATTCTTTCCGTAATCCTGATAGACCTCTAGCCCGAACAGTTCCTCATAAAACTTTCTTGCGGCGCTGATATCCGCTACCGATATAACTGTACATACATACTTCATATATATACTCCTTTCAAGCCTCTTTCGCTGTTCTTTAGTTCTGATAAAGCCTTTTGTATAGCACACAACTAAATAAAATTATACTGCTTCCTTCTCTTTATAACCATACTGCCCAATCTCCATAGTCAAATGTACCGCTGCCGTGATGTAATTTACCATCTTCCCGTAACTGCCTGAACGCATTTCTCATTCTGCTTAAAATCTCCGGCTGAATATCCAAACTATGATGCGCAGGAAAAACCTTTTTGACTGGAAGCTCCGAAATCTTTTCAAGAGAAGCAAGGTATGCGACCGGGTCTGTTGACGGATAATAGGCAAATAAAGTGTCCTTGTAAACCAAGTCTCCGGTAAATAGATAACCTCTGTCTGATTCCCAGAAACACATATGCCCCGGAGCATGGCCCGGGGTATGCAATACCTGTATATTCCGTCCACCTAATTCTATGTTCTCTCCATCCTCCAGTACCTTTGTTGGCGTCCCTTGGAAAAACTCATAAGTGCCTGTATCGTAACCGTCTGGTAAATCGCAGCGGTCTGCCACCATCTCTCTGATTGTTTCTATTGTCAGCGGAAACTCACCGTTCAGCCAGCTCAATTCTTCAGCATGGGCATAAAAGTCCGGAAAATACTTATGACCGCCAATATGATCCCAATGAATATGGGTGGCAACGGCCGTAACAGGCTTATTTGTCAGCTTCATGACTTCATCATAAATATTGCAGATTCCCAGACCCGTATCAATCAATAAGCTGCGGCTGGAGCCATTTAAAAGATAGCAATGCGTCTCCTCCCAATGCCGGTATTCGCTGATAATATATGTACCTTCATCAATCTGATCAATCGTGAACCATTTTTCCATTTGCAAGCATACCTCCATAATTAATATCTGACTCCCTTTGCAGAACATCACTTATTTTTCTGCAAAGGGGCGTTTATTACGTTCATTTATCTATATTCTCTATCCTTTTCAATACTTTATTAAATAATTGCAGTATTGAGGCCCTCACTTTTTCTTTCGCAACTTCAACTCAATATTGTTCTTTGCTGCCGCTTCCTGAAGCAGTCCTGCGGCAAAAGCGCTTTTTTCTTTGAGCGTCAGTGTATCCAAATCGGCTCTGTTCTCAATTTGCCTGAGTACCGCCTGCAGGTCTTGCAGATTCAAAAGAGATACTGCTGTACAAAACAGTGTCTTTTTGCGCCCGTCATTAAACTCGGACAGGAGAATGTCCAGTATTTTTGTCTTTTCCACCTGCTCCGCATTATAAGTTTCTATTCCCAACTGCCGGGCCCTCTCCATATCAGATTTTCGGCCCTGGTGTGTCATAAAGGAATCAAAGTCATCCATATGCTCGTATTTGGGACAAGGGTATTCATCGCACTGAAAGCAGTATTCCACATCGTTATGCTCCATGCTGCATCTTGCAATTTTACAGGACTGATTTCCCTCGCCGCCCCCACAGCCGGGGCAATATTTATTCAAAAACATGGGGCAAAGCCCGCAGTTCAATCCACAAAGGGAAAATAATTGATTTTTTCGGTTAAATCCTTTCATGGTATTGGCACCTGCTCCGGTTTCTGGTTTGTATTTTTATTAAATAATTTTTTAATTCTCCAACCGTTTCAAAAATATAATCGGCATTGATGCTTTTCAATTCTTCTGCCTTTGCAGTTGTTCCCCACAAAGCAGACAAGCATATGACCCCTGCTTTTCCGGCCTCTGACACATCTGATACCGCATCCCCTATATACACACATTGTGCAGGAAGCAAATCATATTTTTTTAGCAGCAGCCTCAATGACTGCGCCTTAACATTTTCACTTTCACTGCCCGTCAGTATTTCATCAAAATCATGTTCCATCCTAAACTCATTCAAAGTAATCCGGCAGCTTCTTTCGCCCTTTCCCGTTATCAGTGCCAGGATAAGTCCCTTTGCCCGCAGAGCGGCAATCAAATCCGGGATGCCTTCATAAGGCTCGGAGCATTCATGATGCAGTTTCTCATATAGAGAATAGAAATCACGTAACGCCTGCTTCCATTTCTCCGGAACAATGGATTTTATCATTCCAATTTCGTTCAATCCAAAGGTTTCAACAACCTCTCTGTCTGTCAGCAGGTGTCCTGCATAGGGGGATACCGCCTGTCTGAACGCCTTTATACACATTGGTATCGTATCTCCGATTGTCCCATCCAAGTCAAATGCCACCAATTTAATCATGCTTTGGTTCCCCGTTAATTCTGCGAATCACTCTGCATGGATTTCCGACCGCCACACAATTTGGCGGGATATCTCGGGTAACAACACTGCCTGCTCCAATCACACTGCCAGCCCCGATTTTAATCCCGGGAAGTATGATGACGCCACCGCCGATCCAGCATCCGTCCCCGATTTCAACCGGCAGCGCATATACCTGGCAGAAATGCTTTCCGCTCTCCGGGGTCCAATCTGGTGTCAGTCGTTCTGCCAGTTCCACGGGATGCGTTGCCGTATAAATCTGCACATTGGAAGCAATCATGACGTTATTTCCGATTTTTATCTGATTGCAGTCGATAAAAGAGCAGTTCATATTGATCGACACATTGCTGCCGGTAATAATATTACACCCATAATCACACAGGAACGGCGCCCCTACCGACACGTTTGTTCCAATCCCTCCGAACAGCTTATGTAAAATCCCTTTCTTCTCTTCTTTCTGGTCATAGGTCAGTCCGTTATAAATGTCAAGCAGCTCTTTTGCCTGCTTCTTATATTGCAGAAAGATTTCATCATGACAATTATATAATTCGCCGGCCATACATTTTTCTAATTCTGTCACAGAGACACCTCCTGTTTCATTCTGCTATCTACGTCTTTCAGTTCACACAATCATTTCCATGCCAGCATAGGCAAAGAAAATAGGATTGAGCTTCTCAGTTCGCTTCAGTTACCAGCGAAATCTATGTCATATCTCGTGCCATGAGAGAAAAGAATTCCCTCTGTTAATTGAACACATAAGATGATCGTATTTTCATCATCAAAATTGTTGTGCCCGTTATCAATCCATTCGCTGAATGCCTGTCTCAGCTTTTGAGCCATTTCATGATTTTCCTTTTTGCAGAACCACCCAAGGTTTACTCCCTTGCCATGCGCAGTGAACCATTCGCCGGCCACCGCCACTATGGGGTTATGATCTATCTGTTTCATCTTATTGGACGCAGCGTATGTGATGATATAAAAACATCTATCCTCATAATAAGCATTCACCGTCCTCACATATGGGATGTTTTGGTCCGTAGTGGCAAGTGACAGTAAGGTATCGTGCCCAAATCTTTCATCCATTATCTTTTTCGCTTCTTGCGGGAATTTTTCACTCATAAACATATTCCTCCTTAATACCAATCATTATTTTCTATTCATCTTAATAAAGTTTTACCAAATATATCGCTTAATTTCTCCATTCAACAATTTCTTCTATCCTCTTGCGAGGTCTTTCTTCTGGAAATTCGTCCGGATAACCAAATGCAATAGCGGCAATAATTTGTCCTTCGCTATTCAGCCATTCACATAATTCCGAATATGCGAAATAGATGTCACATATCCAAAGGCTACCTATTCCTTTTTCCGTAGCGGCAAGAAGCATATTTTGTATGGAAGCACCTATGGACTGTATATTGCAGATCTCATAAACGTGTTCTTCCGGTGTCATTTCTCCCATTTCATTTTTTCCCAATGAATTAACAACAAAAACGATTGTTGGTGCTACTTCCATTACATCAACAGTATGTTTCGCCGCAGCAATGTAGCGTTTGCTCTGAGGCAGCAACGCACATTCATTTTCTTCCCTTTCAATTCCCTGACGGAAAACTCTTAACATTTCTTCTTTTGCATCTCCCTGTACCACAATATACTTCCAGGGCTGTCTGTTTTTAGATGAAGGCGCTTTCATTCCGCTTTGGATAATATCTGTCATATCACTTTTCGATATGTCTCTTGTTAAAAATTTTCTTGTGCTCCGCCTTTCATAAATTGCAGATATCATATTAACTACCTCCTGACTTATCGTTTCCAGTCTGGCTATCGACAAAAAACGAAAGCTTTTAATCATTCAACAAATAGTATTCTGTCAATATTTTTGCTAAGGTTTTTGGGTTTTCTTCAATTACAACATGACCAGTGTTTTCAATAATTTTCAATTCTGCGCTTTTTATGTTTTTTGACAAGTAATATGCTGATTTTATGTTCGCGCTGTCCTTCTTTCCGCAAATGATGAGAGCAGGGCACTTCATATTATTCACTCTGCTGGTGAAATCCAAGTCCTTCATAGAGCTTCCTAAAGCAAACGTGCCCTTTTTATCAAATGCCATAGCTTCAAAAATAGATTTTGGTAAAAATCTGAAAATTACATTTTGAATACCAAATGCTACCTTTGGAATCTTATGAGGCGTACCAATCAAAACTAAAGTTTTTACCTTTTGTGGAAAATCCAAAGCATAGTTCAACGCTAAAATGCCACCCAATGAAATACCACACAAATGAATTTTCCCGTCAATTCTGTCGCAATATTTTACAAATGATGAGTATAGATTTGCATAACTTGCTTCTTTTCCTTCAAGGATGGCAAATAGATCTGGGCACATAACATCCTCATTGCTTGTCATATATGAGATAGTTTCATTCCAGCTTGTCGCTTTATGGCCTGAACCGTGAATCAGAATTTTTGTCATTATAAGTCTCCCCTTCAGATTAGCAAGTTATAGTTTGTTTTGAATCTATCTTTTTTGCCATCTTCTCCTCCACGATCCTTTATTTCCTGTTCGGCCTTCTCTTAACAGCCAACAGCTGCATGAAATCTCCAAACATAGATGTGTCAACAGGCTCAAACATCAGCCATTTCCCATCGTGATAGGTTTTTGAGTCATCGTAAACCTTCTGGACGCTTTCCGAATACTCACTTCGGCCAGCTTCAAATTTTGCCCGCTCGTCCTTTCCCAGTATTACCATAAAACCAATGCAGTTCTCCCTTGCGTATAGGGCGCAGAGTGTTTTTCCGCCTCTGCGGTATTTGTATTCATAGATCCATGCCTTGCCGCCGCTGTTCCAAATGCGGTCCATATCGTACTTTTCATCAATCGCAGCGCATAGCTTTTGCCACACGTCATATAAAGACTGCCCAATTAAAGCGGTCATATCGTCCATATTTGGCATTTTATCAAGCATATCTGTTTTCCCTTCTTTCCCATATCTCTTTTAATAATCTGCAAACCCGCACTTAGTGATTTGCCTATAGATTAACTCTTAAAAATTTCATCTTATCATGGATTAGACTGCAACTCCGTATCTACTATACACGATCACATCCAAGATTTATCCTTTTTTTGTCCAAATTTAATCCTACAGGAATTTCACGCAGTTCCTTCTGGAGGCGGTGTGCAAAACGGATTGTTTTCACCGTACCGCCTTTCTCCCTCCCATCGTACACAGCAATCACACGGTCTGAATGCTCGACCAAATACCGATTGCGCTGCAAATAGACGTTGGGCTGATATTCCTCTTGAATTACCACCATCTCAGTACAGGCACTTAGCAAAGCTCTTGTTTGTACCCTGCGATTCAAGCCTTCCACACTGCTACGGTATGGAAGCACTGCAATCAGTTTTAAGTTCCCGTTTTCTTTCTGCAGTTCCAAAACAATTTCAGCAAAATATTGATCCACACCATCTGCAAAACCAGACAGAAAGACAGTGAAGCCGTCCTTCACTGCTTTTTTTATTTCCTGATGCAGAGCTTTCTTTATGCTGTTAATCTCTTGATCAGGCACATCCCTATGCCCGGTAATACAACATGTCTTTCCTTTCATTGTATCTCCCTCGTTCAATAGTTATATTTTTTCATTTTACCTAATTATAATAGATTTATTTTTTCAGGTCAACGTAAACACCCCTTTTATTTTTGTGAATAAATTAAATGTGTGAGGTACAATCTATTATAGAATGGGAGGTGAAGGCGATGTATGAAGATTTTGTCCCGGAACGGCTGGCAAAACTGCGATTACAAAAGGGCGTATCTGCACGCGACATGTCATTGTCGTTGGGGCAAGCAAACAACTACATCAATAACATTGAAAATAAAAAGTCACTTCCGGCCATGCAATCCTTCTTTTACATCTGCGAATATTTGGGCGTAACACCGCAGGAATTCTTCGATGAAGGAAACCCTTATCCGGAGACTCTGCAGGAATTTATCGAAGAAGCAAAAAAATTGGATCCCAAGTCTATGGCTCATCTCCTCGGCATTATGAAAGAACTAAACAGTAAGAAGTAAAGTGGCCACGCCGGTTGGCTGTTTTATTTTTTATTATCCCTTATTCAATCCTAAATCTTTTCTCGAATTGTCCTTTATTTATCCTTTTATCACCTGCATGACCAAAACTTCACCATAGGCGCAGCCAAACATTACACTGCGCTATCTGAAAAATAAAAAACGGAGCAAGCGTGGTGGGAATCCCTGCGTGCTCCATTTTCTATTTTTTCATATGTAAATCCTATTTGGGGCATTGCAATAATGCGTTTTCACTAAACCAAATACAAATTTTCAAAAAAGAGAAGAAGGACAGTCAGCCGGGGACGGCTGGCTGTCCTTCTATTCACTATGCTCCAACGCGGCTTTGATCATGGCAAGTACCAACGTCTGTTTACTGGGAGAAATATCTTTCCAAAGTGCTTCTATCTCCCGGATTTTGCTAATCTCATTTTCCGGCAATTCATCCTGCAGAAGATAATCCGGCGAAATCTTCAAGGCCCGGCAAATATCTATGAATACCGATAAGCTCGGCATTTTCACGTTACCCTCAATCTGCCGGAGATAAGTCGCATTGATATTACACATCTCTGAAAGCCGGTCTGCCGTCAGGCCACGGTCTTTCCTTACCGCATTAATACGTTTTCCTAATCCGTTATTTTCCATAATCCCACCCATCTATTAGCTATCAGTCACTATTGTGTACACTATCAGACTACATTATGATTGCTGTTAACAATAGATTCTGATAGACTATAATATATTAGCCAATAGTTTTATGGAGGTACGGATATGAAAAATTTTTGGAACAAACTGAGAAACAAATGGCTGGACTATTGGGAGGATGATGAATTTAACATGATAAAATGGCATTTAAGCCAGCATGATAAACGCTCTCTGCTTTATGGCGGATTTATCATCAGCATCCTTACACTGACGGTCTGCCTGTTTGCAACCGGGATCAACAATATACGGATCTCACACAAGAACAATGAAGATGTGCTGGAAATTTATAATATGATATACTCCTATCTGGCTACAGCTACAGAAGATGAGTATGACAAAATTGCGCAGAGCATCCGCCATGATTTGGTGATCAGCCAATACAGAGGGGATATGAAGGAGCTCCTTTCATATATTCCCAACACTGCGGATAGCTGCTGTCTGGAACGGTCAGATTATCTGGATCGTATTTGTCTGGTTTTCCTGAATACCGGTGAAACATATGGGCTGGATATCTATAATAAAGCCGACAGCATAGCTGAACAGAAAAAAATCGGCATGATGCTGCTCTCCGGTTATGATGAAATCAACGAAGCACAACTCATCATCAGGGCGCAGCCAAGCCAGGGGACCAGTTCCGTTTCTCTTGACCGTGGGCGTGGGATTGTCAGCTTTCACAAAATGAAATCCTTATTCTGTGATGACTGTATTCAGGATATTTTAGATACGGTAGAAGATGAATTGGTAGATGAAGCTGTGCTTTATGATACGGAAGAAAAGAAATTCTACCCTGTTACAGAAGGAAATCTGCAAATTGGAGATTATGCTTTTGACCTGTTTTATGAAGCTGGCAGCTTTCAGATAGATATTGATTACATCGGCGAATAAAAGAATACCGCTGCTGGGAACACACATTCCCCGCAGCGGTATTTTTATGAGGCACAATAGAAAAATAATTTCACCACGATTCTCTTCACAAACAGATCCTCCCAGTACCTTGAATCCAGTGAATGCTCCGCATCGTCTCCCAAAACATAATACCTGCTTTCTGGTATTGTCAGATAAGTCAAAATAACGCTCTTATTACACTCCTGTTATTTCTATTTTCCGAGTTAATTCAAAATAGCAGGATGTAAGAAATGGAGAGTCGGGCAGAGAAGTTCCGCCCGGCTCATCGCAATATAGCATAGTGATGTTTATAGTTCCTCTCCAAGGACTGCCTGATATCTTTCTATACTGGCATTGATTACGATTCATTTCTTCTCTTCGGCTATCTCTTCCGTAAACCGGATGCCGCAATCCTGCTCTACCTGTTTCCTCAAGTCCTCAATGCTTTGTTCATTCTTACTGAATGCCTCATATGCTTCCAACAATGCGTCTGCAAAATCTGGCAGACGTTTTTGCGTTCCCCAGCCATACTTTTCCTTTAAGACCTTCACCGGAAGTCCCAAAAGCAGTGGTAATACCGCATCCAAGGCACTCTGTCTTTCCTTTTGCTTAATCGCCTCTAATTCGCTGGCTTTGATTGTCATTGCCGGATTCTTTTTCGTTTGTTTCTCTAATCGTCTCCGCTCTGCTCTGTTCATCGCTTGAATACTCCTTGATCCATTCTCACCCCGGTTAATCAGCAGCTCCAGATAACTGTCTCTTCTGATAAACTTTTCCTTGCATAGTTTCCTGTTTATTCGTAAGTATAGTGCATTGCATCTAATTTTTGAACCCATCATACCCGATTCTTTCTCGGAAATCAATCTTACTCGGAATTTTTTTGTTTTTCACCGTATTACAGAATGGATTCTCTAAGCTCATGGCCAAAGTATTGCGGAGAACTGTCGGGTTGCATCAGTCTTTTCAAAAATCCTTGAGGCTATCTAATTTCCGACAGCTTTATTCTCTTTTTTTAATATTTCACAGGTATCCAGACCTCAACTTCCCCCAGATCTTCTGCTTCATTCCACAAAACATACTTTTCGATGGTGGGCAGTCCACATTTTTCATACTGGCTCTGGGGAAGGAATTCCGGATTAATCTGCTGCCAGAGATTTCCCAGAACATTGTCTGAGATTTTTCCCTTGGCCTGAAAGATCAGCCATGTTGCCGGTGGATACTCATAAGTCACAAATCCTTCTACCTCCGGCCCGTCCCAGAGAACGGCACACATATAATCATTACTGCCATCCTCCTGGAATCCAAAGCACAATCCCAAATCAAAAAAACTTCCACTGATAGCTTTCATTTTCTCATTGGTTCCGTCACTCTTGACCACTGACCAGGTACCTCCTCCATACGGAGTTGTCATTCTTATTCCCAATACCTGAAAAGCTCCTTTTTCTTCAACTACATACCTCATAATCTCTGCTCCTTTCATTGTATATTAAGATTTAAGCCTGCAGTAAAATACCAACAGAACAGCTTTTTGTCTTACATCTGATGCGTTGCTTCCGCTCCATTCTCCTGCCTGCCTTATGCTTAGTATAAGGCTTTTACAGCCTGTCTGCCCGATATATCTCCTACAGAAAATATCGGCAAAAAACATATCTCTGGCTTTTTCATCCACTGAAGATTTCGGACAGATGGCAAGAGGTGATTTAAAAAAGTTTATAGGGATGCTAATGACACCCTCGACATAACCTGGCATCATCTGAACTTCTTCCAATATAAGACATACGTCCATATCGGAACGTCTAAAATTTGTTAAACATTGCATGTTAATTTAGCAATTATCAGATTTATCTTTATATTTTTTTATATTAACCAAATGTTCACGGGTACATCCCTCAGCTTCACACCATATTTCATGAGGTAAATAAAAAAAGAGTTCCCGGCAAGCCTACACACTCACCAGGAGCTCTCCGCAAATTGTTCTATTCAAATATTACAGCCACACTGATACTCAACTCCGACACTGCATTCGAGACCCGCATTGTTCCAATCCCTGACACCCTTTGATTTCCATACGTGAACTGGCCACTCCACAAGCTTTACTATAGGGTTATTTTATCTCATTTACCGGCAGAAGGCATATATGATCCTTACAAACATAATATGTTGTTTTTCCGTTCAACAATTTAAACTCCGGCGTTTCTTCCTTTAAGATCTTTATATCTGCATACAACGGAAGGTAGCTGATGATTTCTTCTTCTGTGTCCGTTTTCGACAATAAGGATAGTTATATAGAAGAAGCGCAATCAGAAACGTACAGTATTCTGCCAGATCTCTATATGTGTGCATTATATCCTATATCTCATACTACTTAATCAAGATTATCCTTTCCTTACCCCTTAATTTCATCAATAATCTCTTCTTTTAAAACAGATCGCCCGGCAAAAAGAACAACCAAAACGCAGATTGCTATGTTTAATATAAGAACTGATACAAATGGAATCCATGAAATCATAACCTTTGGATGCAGATACAAGTACACATGAATCATAAAGTAATTCAACACTTTCTGTATCATAAAATAGATCACCGTTATCACTAGGCTGGAATAGATTCCGTAGCGAAGTCCTTCCTTGGCTAACATTTTACAAAATCCCACATACGTGATTCCCATTGCCCGCATAATTCCAAACTCATGCTTCCTTGAAATCACGAGATACTGCATACTGTTCATGATATGGAGGATACTGATTCCCAAAAGCACCGCCGCTATTCCATAGAAAAACAGCATTTTCTGCATAAGGTACAAATTCTGTGCTTTTATCTGTTTGCTGTAATCTTTCACAATACATTTATCAACCCCCAAAGTCATTTCTTTCAGTTGCACAGAAATCCTGTCTGCATCCGCTTCTTCTTCCAGCGAGATGCTGACGGTCTGATAATCTATTATACCGAAATTTTCCTCCATCTGCTCATTGGTCATAATAATATCCACTCGGTCACTATTTGCGTCATCACCGATGAAAGTATCCACTTTTGCCAGGGGACGGCTTGTTAAAGCTGCTACTTTCAATTCCTTCTCCTGATACCAGTCATCTTTTCCCAAGAACCGCAGTGCTTCCACTGGAACTGATACATCTTTTACCGTCTTTAGCTGAATCGTATCTCCCGGCTTCATTTGAATGCCATCATAATTTCCCTGACCGTCCATCAAGGTTTTAAATACCACACTGTTATCTTTTCTCATCTGTTCCGGATCAATCGTTCCTTCCAGAAGATAGTTATTCAGCTCTTCCAGCATTTCATCATCATATCCATAAATATTTACTTTCAATGTGTAATCCTCATCCCCGGTCTTTACTGCCAAGCCATTATATTTGTCCATAATTTCCTGGTCTGGAGGATTGTTTTCATCGTTTTTCAACTCATTAAAATATTTTGTCCATAGAAGCCTTCCATCCTTCAATGGAACTTCCCCCAGCAGATAACGTACCGGATGTATAGACTTAAGACCTGTGACATTTTCCATTCTTTTTACCATGTTTTCCGGTATCATATCTGTCAGCTGGTCAGATACTTCATAAATCTGTATATCCGACGCAAGCCCATCATCCGCTTTAAACGTCAGTTCATTATTTGTTTTCGTATTTTCCGTCACATAGGTAGCACCCAGAAAAATAATACTTCCGATTGACAAAGACAGCAAAATTCCAAAGAACGTACTTTTTCTTGAAAGCATGAACCTTTTTGTTAATACCCCCGTGAGATTTCCATGTTTTGTACTGTATATCTTTCTGCTTTTACCATGTTTTCCTGTATCTTTTGCAATCATCTGACGTGCAGTCATTTTTTTCATCCGCCTAATCATCATCCAACTAATCAAAAATAGAACAATAAATAAAAAAACTGCGCCATAAACTGCTGTATTCCAACTAATACGAAACTCTCCAGAATCTGGCAGATTGATAGCAGCATTTTCTAAATCTGTAGAACCACTCCCTGTATGATAAGTCTGATTCTGAATTATAAAAATCTGTCCTGATTTTCCGTATATGACCGTAGCAACAACATTTCCCAGAATACTCCCCATAGGATAACCCACCATAAATATCATACACATTTCCAACATAAGAATTAAAAATGTATTGGACTCTGACATTCCAAGAGTCTGCATCACACTATACTGTGCCATTCTTTTACTGACAGAAATTTGGAACAGACTATAAATAATAAAAGCGCCAAAAAAACCCAGTGCTGCCAGTATCACTTTCTCCATAAGCAATCCATTGGCATTTAACTGTCCCCAGATATATGGAATTCCCAGCTCCTTGTATGTTAACCCAACCTTAATCGTTTCAAAAATAGAAGCCAAAGGTTCTGCTCCCACATATGAAGCAACTCCCTTATTTCGGGAAAAATCTCCAATATTGACTCCGAATTCTTTTGCAAAGGCAGATAGTTGTCTATAAGCATTCCCATTTTCTACAAATTTGAGATAAAGAAAAGTCCCATTCATGCCATAATCCAGAGTGCTGTTTACAAAAATCTGCATGAAGTCTCCCTGCATCTGCGAAAGTTTTTCCGGCATCTCTGTAAGAATGCCACAGAGATTAAAGGTTTTCCCATCCAAAACAACTTGACTTCCCAGTTTTTCCTGAATGTTCAGGTTTTTCATGGTATAGGAATCCATAGCAATCTCATTTTCCTTTTCTGGATATTTTCCTTCTATGAGTTTTCTTCCCATCATATCCAGATATCCCTGATCCGCATATACAAGTTGTATATTATATGGCTCCGCAATTGCTTTTCGCACGGTTTCCATCCCATATTTTTCAATCTTATATCCTTTTCCTTGCGGATTATTTTTAAATTCCTCAGCCCATGGGAAATCTCCCCTTGTACTGAAATGCCAGTCTCCATATTTCGTTCTAGCATTTTCCAATGTAGCATATTGGCCACTTTCAAATAAGGATCCAATACCAGTAAGTAATGCTGCAGATAAAATAACCCCCAACAGAAGCGTAGCAGCCTGTTTTTTATAATAACGGATATATGCAGAGGATAAGCGAATGCTATTTTTCATGTCACTCACCATCCTTTTACCCTACTTTTTTTGCTAACAGTCTGCCATCCTCGATATGCAAAATACTGTCACAGCTTTGTGCCAGCATTTCATTATGAGTGACCATCAGTATAGTTTGGTTATACTTTTTACAGCTGTTTTTTAACAGCCCCATTACTTCAACTGCAGTACGGGAATCCAAATTTCCTGTAGGCTCATCAGCCAGAATAATTGCTGGTTTGTTGGCAAGTGCTCTGGCCAAAGCCACTCTTTGCTGCTGTCCTCCTGAAAGTTCGTTTGGAAAATTTTTACGCTTTTCCCACAACCCCAACTCTTTCAGCAAATCTTTGATGTACCCGTGATCCACATACTTTCCTCGGTCAAAAGTCACAGGCAGCGCAACATTATCATATACATTTAACACAGGCATCAAACTATAATTCTGAAATACAAACCCGATATTTCTCCTTCTAAAGATAGTGAGTTCTTTTCTCTTCAGTGATGCGATATTATGCTGTCGAATGATAATCTCACCCTTTGTCGGTACATCTAATCCCCCAATTAAATTCAGCATTGTACTTTTCCCAGATCCGGAAGTTCCCACAATAGCGGTGAATTCTCCCTGCTCCACAGAAAAAGTAATATTTCTCAGGGCTTGAACCTTATTTTCCTTTGTCCCATATACTTTATCTATACTTTTCACCTGCAGTATTTCCATTTTTTCATCTCCTTTTATTTTGATACCACTAGGATAGCAGGTGAATCTTTCATTCATATGACAGATTTAGTTTCTAAATCTGACAGTTTTGTAAGAAAACAGAAAAACAACTGCCTTTCCCATACTCAGACTTTACTGTCATATATCCTTTTTCCTGTTCGAGAATCAAACGGGACAGATACAATCCAATTCCTGAGCCTTCCTTGTTTTCTACCTCCTTGCTCCTGTAAAATCTTTTGAAAACATCCGGCTGTTCCGGCTCCCGGATTCCTATCCCGTTATCCTCAATTTGTACTTCAGTAAATAACTCCATCGGACAGACACGAATATGAATTCTGCCATTTGCAGCTGTATACTTAATAGCATTTTCCAAAATATTTACAAATACTTCAACCGTCCATTTACTGTTATGATACAGCATACAGTCCTGAAATGGTTCCGTTATGATCTCAATATTCTTCTTTTCTGCCTTCTCATACACTGCATTTACGGCACCAAGTAAAGTTTTCTTAAGAGAAGATGATACAGCCTCAAAAATAATTGCCCCCTGTTCCAGTCGGACCATCTTAAATAAAGAGTGGAGAATCCAGTCAATCTTTTCCAACTGCTGCTTCATCTTTGCTAAAAATAGCTGTTCCTGACCGTTAACAGTGCTTTCCTCTTCCAGAAGTTCTCGATACATCATAACATTCGCCAGTGGGGTTTTGAGTTGATGAGACATATTGGAAATCAACCCTTTCACCTGTTCCTTTTCGATCTCCGCCTGCACTAATTCGCCTTCCATTTTCTCTTGAATTCTTATCACCTTGCTTGCAAGAGCAGATATCTCCCCTTCTTTTATATCTGAAACTGTTATTTTTTCTCTGTTTAGCACCTCATCCAACATATGGTCAATAGTATGATACATTTTTCTGTTTCTGTACCAACTGTGGATTACCACAATTCCAAACATAATTATAAGCGCCACGATAAAACAAATCATCTTTTACCTTCTTTCCAGATATATCCCATACCATGAAGCGTTTTTATCAATTCCGGATTTCTGGGATCATCCTCAATCTTCGCGCGAAGTCTCCGAATATTTACTGATACCGTATTATCATCCACGTATCTGCCCTGGCTGTCCCACACATGAGATAAAATCATTTCTTTGGACAATACCTGATTTTTGTTTTCCATAAAATAGAGTAGCATCTGGTATTCAGTTTTACTGCATACAATCTCATTTTTATTTCTGTAAACTTTACAGTTGTTCTTATCAACAGTCACCCCGTTGGAAATCAGGTAAGCACTCTTATCTTCCTTTACCAAAAGCTTTTTTATTCTGGCCTTCAGAACCGCCAGAGAAAATGGTTTGGTCATAAAATCATCCATCCCTAATTCAAGTGCTTTTATCTCATCCATTTCTGTATCCCTTGCTGTCAACATAAGAATAGGAATCTTTACGTGTTCCTTTACCCTAATACACAGATCAAACCCACTTCCATCTGGTAGGTTACAATCGAGTAAAATCAAATCCAAAGGTTCTGATAAAACTATATTCCATCCTTCTTCCATACCATCCGCAGTTAGTATTTGATACCCTTCTGAATTAAGTGAAAAAGCGATTCCTTCCTGCAGGTCTGTATCGTCCTCAATAATTAGTATTTTTTTCATAATAATTACATCCTTTTGCTAGCAAAACGATTGTTCTTTGAAATTTTACCAGTTTTGCAAGTTTTTCTATTTTCCTATATTTTATCACAATCTGTTTGACGCAGCCAGACATAAAAACCATGTCCCAGAATTGGTCTTTTTTGTTCTGGAACAAACCAGGTAAAAAATCACTCATGCCTCACCAAAATCTACGTCCTTAAATGTGTTCCTTGATTGTTCCTCGAAATATCCTATATTTATTCTTTTTCATCTATAATGTCAAAACTACACTGCTGCCTAATTCAAATGCAGCCTATTTCATAATGTCTGTTTTCGTATGAAACGGAGTAAAAAATCTTATGGCCAAATCAATCTCGCCACAATATCCTCTTGCTTTACAAAAGGATATTCCCAGTATCTCGAATCCAGTGAATGCTCCGTATTATCTCCAAGAACATAATAACTGTTTTCCGGTACTGTCAGACTGGCTCCGTTATGCTCTACCTGTTTACCCTCCTCCGCTGCAATGCGCTTGACCAGCAGCTTCCCGTCGTGATGAAAAATAATGATGTCACCGACTCCGAGTCTGGAGTAAATTCGGGTTCCTACGATATAACTGTCTTTTTTCAATGTCGGCTCCATAGATTCTGTAGGCACATAACCGAACAAAAATACAACCTTAAATAAAATCAGAGTAATGGCCATGATGAAAAACGGGATCGCCCATTTCCATAAATTCTTTTTTTGTCTATTCATAATTTGCCTCCAAAATAAAAAAGCGGGATGCCGAAAAAACCACTCAAGGTTCTCAGCATCCCTTATGTTTTGCCTGTCCTCATTCCTGGTGATAGACAGCTGCAATCTGTGCAAACTCCGGCCGGCTCTTCAGATATTTCCGTGCCTTGGATACCCAAGCACAGACCAGCTTTGGTGAAGCGTTCATTTTTTCTCCAATCTCGCGGCTTGTATATCCTTTTGACATCATACAAATGGCCTCTATGCCTTTACAGGTGGAAGACGGCGCATCGGCCTTTGCCTGTTCAAGTGCCCGATTGATGTCCATGCGGAAATCCGACAGTTCCTCTGTGGCTTCCTGTTCTGCAGCAATGTACGGAGTCACATCACAGGTAGTCTCTTTCGTCTGCCGCCTGGTTGCATAAATCATGGCGTCACAGATTTGATGCCAGATCAACCGGTAGGCATAGGTCGAGAACGTCCCGCCTTTGTCTGTTGATGCTGCTTTACAGAGCCCGATGCAGCCAATCTGATAAAGATCCTCATAGGAATACATACCGACCTGATAAGGAGGCTGCAGCTTATCCTGAATGACCTTATGTATCAGACCAGTGTTCTTTTCAACCTTTTCCCGTTCTTTCTCAGTCAATGTCATGAAGTTGCCACTCTCCCTTCTAATGCCCGAAATCGGCGCCTGTTCTTTCCGGATTTCCAGCGTTCCATCAGTCTGCGGCTCTCCTCAATGACCTGCTTGCAGTAATACTCGCCCAGATAGCCGATGTGCGCTTCCGATAAAGGTGCGCAGATCAAATCTGCCAGCCATTGATAGGCATCCTGTTTGCTCATCATTCCAGACTGATACAGCTGGTCAAAATAATGATGTGCGGTCCGCCTGAGTGTGCGAAGCTCATGATTGGCCAGACTCCCCACCGGGATATTGGTTCCGGCATGGACCCTTACATAAGCATCACATTCCGGATAGTGACTGCACACATAAAGCATTGTTTTCTTACTGTTATCATGATAAATTCCATCAGCGCTTCTATAGATTACCGGGCTGCCGCAATAAGGGCAGCGCATGGAACCTGCCTGAAATCCCTTTCTTTTCTTTTTTTGTTTTTTCATCGTCTTACCTCCGTTTGGATAAAAGAAAAAGCCGGAAGGTCTGCAAAAAAGCATACAGAGCCAAGGCGCTGGAATTTCAATGTCTCATCCAGCATATTGACTCTGTAAGTATTTAAGCAGCCTTCCGGCCATAATATTCAATTGACTTGCGTTGTTGTGGATCCGCTCAGTGCGCAGAATCCGTAACGGTTCCCTGATTCCCTTGAATCAGGTCTGACGCTATACCACAAACGTACCGAGAGCCTGAACGCAAGCCCCTGCCACGGTTATAGTATAGCAAACAAAAATCTACGTGTCAAGCCTTATGGGAATATTTATTTTGATTTTTATATAAAATTATTCCTTTTAGGGTTTTTCGTGCATTTTGGACTCAGTCTGGGACTAATCATCCTCATATTCATCCTCATCCTCGTACTCTGCATCGCTTTCCCTGCGTTTTTTTACCACCCGCATTGCGACCAGGCTGCCGACGGCCAAAACCATGCCGCCTGCAAATAGAACCAGATGAAGGACCGGGATACCGGCAACTGTGCCTTTTTCATACTGCTCGCTATTTGAGCCATTGCTGTCCTGGTCCGCATTGCTCTCTTTTTGCGCTTCCTCTGTTGTGGCAGGGGCCTGCGTTGCCTCCGGGGCAGATACGGATGAATTCATACAGGTCAGCACATAGGATTTGCTGCCGCCCAGTTCCATTCTCAGAACACCGTCATCGCCGACTGCTATGGTACCGGGATACATTCCGGAGTCCGTTTTCATCTGAAACTCTACTCCAGCCCAGTCTGCACCAAGCTGAATCTCCAGTTTTTCAGGCTCCATGACCTGCATTTCCGTCCCATCTGTCCCCTGAGACTCCGCATAGATCGGCGTAACCGGAATGCAGAGGATACAGATGAGAGAGAGGACTGTCAGAATCCCTTTTAACAATTTTACTCTCATGGTCATTACCTCCTAAAATCAGAACCGGGCAGAAAATTCCTGCCCGGCTCCTTTATGTTCATTTACATATTCTTACTCTGCTGTCTCTGCCGTTTTCTTTCTGCGCTTTTTTGCCCAGAAGATGCTTGCACCAAGTCCAACGGTGCTGGCTGCAACCAGGCCAACCCAAATCCACGGATTGAAGTTATCGCCTGTCTTTGGCACATCAACCGTCACTTTATCATTATGGACATTGACGGTCAGTGTCTCATCTGCTACCAGTTCAACTACTACAGGTGCAGGACGCTTGTACCCAGCACTGAGGCTGTCTTCCACCTCGGTGATCGTATATTTTCCGATTCGAAGCTCCTCTATATAAATTTCCCCGCTAGAATCCGTCTTGAACGTCTTATCGTAGTCATCACCAACAATATGGAAACTGAAGCCCTCAACCACCCCATCGCTGGATGTTTTGATAATCTTCAGATTGCCTTTTTTGGCCTGGTTCAGGAATCCTTTGCCAGCTTCGTTCTCCACCTCATAGACTTTACCGTCTGTATCTATGCTGACATAGTAGACCCCCTCGTCCAAATAGAAACCTTCCGGGGCCTTCGATTCTTTTACGAGATAGCCATTGAAACGCAAATCAGCCATTTCATATTCACCAGGCTCTGTTTCATCCATTGTACCAAGCAGCTCATCTTCATCATCAAGCTTTTTATTGCCATTGCTGTCAAGGTAAACCTCAAACTCGGCGCCTGATAACTTATGGTCCGGATAATCTGCATCATATTTTGTCAAATGAATACTACCCATGATAAACTTGTTAGTAATTTCCAATTCGACAACCTGTCCATCCTTCTTAATTTCAACAGGGATGGGCTCCTCAGATAGGACAAAACCTGCCGGCTGTTCTATTTCACACACGATCCATGATCCGTATGGCACCTTCTCAAAATTGAAGCTGCCATCTTCAGCAGATGTAGTCACCAGAATTGCATTTTTTTCCACAAACTCTTTCGTTGACTCCGCAAACAGACCAATTTTCGCTCCTGCCAATGCATTGCCGTCTTCATCCAGCTTTTTACCGGAAATGGAGCCATATTTTAAAGTGTTTTCAATGGCTGCTCCATCATTAGCCGGAAGCTGTACCAATGCTGTTTCCTGCCCGGCGTACTCAAATACTACAGGATACTTTTTGTCGGTTGGCAGATAATGTGGATCCGTACCGTCTTCGCGCAGGTAGTAACTACCAAACGGCAGATCCGTCTGTGCTGCGGCGGTTCCATCCTCCTGAACCTCCAGTATTTCGATTAACCCATCAGCCGGAATGACCGTTCCATCTGCCGCAGAAATATCCTCCGCTGCATATAGTCCAAAAATAACGCTGTGAACTTCACCGTTCATACCAATACCGAACTGCTTATCCTGTTCCATCACTTTTTCCAAGCTGATCAGTACCTTCTGACGTTCATTATAAAAGCTGGCTGAGGTTTCTGTCACTTCGACTTCCTGTCCGGCATAGACCAGCTCCACTAACTGGGATTTTGTATTCAGAACCATTCCAAACGGTGACTGGGCTTCCGAAATTTCATATTTTCCCAAATATAAAAGGGTACTGGATGCTTTCCCACTGTCATCCGTTGTAATGGTATCAACCACCGAACCCTTTTCTGCTCGGAGCGTACCATCTGGCGTATAAATGTCTTCTGCTGCGCGGATTTCATAAACTGCACCTTTCAGTCCGCAGGTTTCATAAACCGGAGTATAGCGGTCAGAAAATCCTTTGTTTTCCTCCACCAGAACTGTGGAAAAAATCTCGCCACTCTTGGTGATATGGATTTTGCCCTTCTGCGGCATGTTGTGTTTTTCTACCACTACCACGTTCTGGCTTCCATCCACCTCAAAGGACACGGGTTCGCTGCTCAGCACATAACCGTAACACGTTTCTACCTCTATCAACTCATACCGGCCGTAGGGGAGCTCGCAGGGAAGCATCAGCCAGCCTTCGTCATTGGTAAAAAACGTATCAATTACAACAGGGGTCGGATAATAAATATTCTGCGAAATCATTTCTCCTGTAGAAAGGTCGCGCACCTGAAACCCAACGCCAGCGGCAGGGATGATTTTCCCAGTTTCTGCATCGTGTTTTTCCACACGGATAAAACTGGACTGGGTCAGGTTGTTCAGAATATAGGAATACGTCTGGTCATTTTCATGGATGTACACAGTGAAATCCGGGACAAATGCCTGACCTTCCATGCCCTCAATCTGATGGACGATGTACCTGCCGTAGGGCATATCCTTGGAAACAGTAAACCCATCTGCGTCTGTTGTCAGGATGTCACGCTCTGCCTCGCGGGCATTGTCAAAGCTGCCTGCACTGGCAAGATAGATCTGGAACTTGGCACCTTCCTCTGGCTGTTCAATGATGCCCTCATGTCCGGGTGCTTCAATTTCCTCTTCTGGAATCGGAGTGGGTTCATATTTATCTTTTTCAGGCTCTGTTTCGGACGGAACTGTCTCTTCGGTTTCTGGCTCCTCTGGAACTGCTTCGGTTTCTGGCTCCTCTGGAACTGCTTCTGTCTCCGGTTCCGTTTGGCTATCACCGTCGCTTACTGCAGCATCTTTTGGTTCTTCTGTTACATTACCGCCGTTTTCTTCAGTTTCTGCAATTTCAGACTCAGTCCGGGCATCGCTGCTACCGGCATCCTTCTGGGCATTGCTGCTACTTTCTGCTGCAAGCATGAGTAGTTCCGCTGCCTGCCCGCCCAAAGCAGATGGATCCTCAGTTTCCTTTGCTATTTTCGCTTCCTGAACATTCTCAATATCATCCTGCTCTTTGTCAATATGCTTGATCAGACGGATGCGGCCCATGATGACCTGCTCAGTAACACTTATGGGAATTTGATTCAGCTCTATCTCAAAATTACCGGGTTCTGCAGGGATAGTGTAAACGGACTCGTCTAAAAGATATCCTTCCGAAGGACTGATTTCTCTCAACGTCCAATCGGAATCACAGATAAAATAATCACTGATAAAGGAACCTTCGGCATCCGTTGTATATGAAGCAACCAATGTATCACCCTGATACAAACCATACACTGCTCCTGCCAGACTTGCATCACCCTGAGCATAGCCTGTTACGCGATCCTTTTTATTCACTTCCACACGGAACTTCTTGAGGATGTTTTCAAAACTGCACTTTGTTACTTTATTCCATTCTATCTGCGCCGTCTGGTTTGCAGGAATCACGTATCGCACTGCCGTGTCAGTTTCTTCCAGTGTATAGGGCTCTGTACCACTGATCAGTACATTTTCAAACCTGGCTACACCAGATGAATCTGTGACTGCATACTCATCTACGGCAAGTCCTGCAAGGGAAGTACCCGATAACCGGAAGGTAACTCCCTCTACGAGGCCGTCTTCAGACGTTTTTGTCACTTCCAGCTTTCCCCGTTTCAGTTTATTGTCGAACGTTACCGTCGTCGTCTTTCCTCCGACAATGGTAATCGTTTGACTCTTTTGAGGCTCATATCGATCATAACCAGCCTCAGTTACCGTATAAGTACCTGGGAACATGCCCTCGACAGTAATGGTACCATCTTCCTGTGTTGTCACGGTCTTATTATAATTATTTCCAGTAATGGTAAACTGGATGCCGCCCACGACTCCGTCTTCCGAGGTCTTTTTCAAGCTCATCGTTCCAACAGGTGTTTCCACATTCAGATAGGCATTTACCGGATTGGCCTTCTCCACACCGGTCACAACATCCTGAAGAGCATCGTCTCCATAAGCAATCAATTTCGCACTTTCGCTTACTGACGGCACATTGTTTCTGGTTGCCGAAATGCGGACGCTGCCCTTAAATGCCTGTGCCGAGGTAATCTCCAGCTGATTCCCGGACTTGGATATTTTTACGGAAGAATTAGACGAAGAAAAGTTGTAATCGCTTAACACACCGTTACTGTCCGTTAATGTTAACGTATATTTCCCGTTAGAATATTTTAATTCCTTCGTCACCCCGTTTGTTGAGCCTGACATAAAACTTGGAATCGTGTTATGTTTTGTCAGTAGGGATACAATTTGGTCATAAGCCGCCCTTGCACCACTGTTGGGATAATTGGATCCAAAATGAAGGTTGTACACCGTGGAGCTGGTCTGTTTGTAGGAACCTGTGGCTTCACGGCATCCCGTAACGAACTCCCATACCAACGTCTGTGTAGCAAGCCATTTCTCATCATCACTACCGGAAAGATTGCCCCTGTTTCCCTGGTACCCATACAGAAGCGCCATTCCGACTGCTTTCTGTTGGGCATTGGAAAGGGCATCCCATGTTTTTGACGATGCCTCTTTCAGGGTGTCCCCTGTATGCAACGGAACACCGGGCTGGATACAAAAGCCAGTATCGCCGTCAACAAACATCCTATATTTATACTTTCCCTGGCCTCCGGCAGTATATCCATTGATGACGGCGCCGGAATTGTAATGCATCGCATTGCCATTAGAATCATAAGTATAAGAAAATGTAATCACCGCCGCATCGCCTGTGGCAGCAAATACATTCTGGATCGGTATCACAGAAAAAGCTGTGACCATGGCAAGCAGCATAGCTGCGGCCTTCCTAAACATTCTTTTAAATTTCATACGTTTCCTCCTGATTTTGATAATTAACCTATGGCAAAAATAAAAACCCCGGAAGCTAAACCGGGGATCCTGCCTCTATACTGGTTATGCTGTTAATTTTCCATATCCACGGTCTGCCTCATCGACGCACCGGTCAAGTATCTCAAAAAAACGTGGTGCACCCAGTTCTGCATCAAGCCACTGGGTGGCACGGTAAGAATAGCACCCGACCTCATCATTGATGGCATGGCTGCCGAGAATGCTGTGCAGATTCAGTTCGTTTGTCATTTGCCTCTGTCTGGCAGTGCTCGGCTTCTCAAGTGCCTTGGCCAGGCAGAACACCAAAAGCGGATGAAGCTCAGAAAATGAAATCTGCAGATAATAATCCCGGTATCCTGCCATCAGGGATATGTCATCCTGACTTTCGATTTTAAGTTCAGACAGGATCATCTTTCGGGTATGCTCGGCAATTTCTTTGCGCTTCTTCTGCTCAGCCTGACTGAGATCACAATGGTTCATGGAGTTCCTCCTTTCTCTCAGATTGAGTTTCATATATTATCTGGGCGCTGCGATATGGGTGATGGCGCCCCAGATTCGGTTGGAATCATGGTTGATTCCCAGTATGCGTACTGTTACTCTCGACCCTCTGGGCGGGCGGCCGCGCTTGGGGTAACTGCACAAGCAGTCGATGCCGCCGTCCAGCGCCACAAATACGCCGTTGGTGTCCACCATACTGACCGTACCCACATAGCGATTGCCAACGGAATACCTGCGCAGCGCTTTTTCATACGGGTTCTCACCAGACTGCTTGACCGAAGCTGTTGCCTTGACATGGTTCCGGTCGCTCCTGTCCACCTCCAGCACCTTCACCAGGATACGCTGCCCCGGCTGGAAATGGGCCGCTGCGTCCATCCACCTCTGATAGCTGAGTTCTCTGAGTGGAATATAGATCTCCAGACCGAACAAGTCCACAAAAATGCCGGCACGAATCACCGACACGATTCTGGCTTCTGCGCACACACCTGAGTAGAGCAGGTTGTTCCCATCCCTGTCCGTACCCAGATAATACTGCTTGCGTTTTGCCTTCATCGCATCCAAACGGCTCGCCGCCGCAATGCCCGATGCCGGGTCGATCCCTTTGACGATATAATCCACCTCCGCGCCCAGTCGCTTGGTAAGCATGTAATGCAGCACGTCCTCCGGAAGCCTGCCGCGATAATCCGCTGGCGGCTCCACCGCTTCCTCTGCAGGAATGATGACTTTGAACTCACCGTGGTAAATGACTGCGAAAGAACGGGAGGGGTTGTCCTCGGGGCGCTCCACACCCTGGATGGTTCCGGTCAGAATGCGGCCGGTTTTCTGGGACTCCAGTAAGTCCAACAAATCGTTCTTTGCTTTTTCTGCATCTGTCTCGACGCTGAGCTGGTCATCAATGGCCAGCACCGGCGAAACCGGTCTGGCAGACGCACGCTTTCTTTTGGGCTTAGGCGCCTTTTCGACGCCGTCGGATGCATTCTCTTCTCCTGAATCCGCTTCTGTGTCAGACTGGGATGGATTTTCCTTGGTCTTCCTACGCCCGCGGGGCTTTTTCACTTTCTCCGGCTCAGTCTGTGGGGAGCCCTCTTGGGGAGTAGTTTTGTCCGATGCGTTTTCTGAAGAGGTGTCGTCTTCGGCACTCTCCATATCCGTCTGGGAAGATATTTCTTCTGCCGACTCCGAAGGCGGCTGCCCGTCATTTGTTTCCATATCAATCTGGGAGACGGGAGCTTCTGCCGCTTCTGCATCCCTGAATTCCTCTGAAGAGGCGCCTTCTGTTGAAGTTTCAGAGTCAGTCTGGGGCAGTGCCGTATCCGGGGAGCTGTCTTCAGGCTGGGACATCTCCTCAAGCTCCGGATTCACATCAGTCTGAGGGGCTGCTTCCTGCAGAACTTCCTCCTCAGGGAGCAATTCTTGTTTTTTTGTTGCCATAGTTAGTACCTCCTGTAAAATTAAAATTCAGCCGGCGGTTTTGCCGAACTGTAAAGACTTTTTTTGCGTGCCGGCTTTTTCTCCGGCTCTGTCACTGGGACAGGTTCACTGAGTATCGGGGCCGTAAATATTGTTGCCGGCTGGTAATCCATGATGGATGTCCTCACAATCTGCTTCGACATGGGATGTTTTGTAAAATCCAGTTTTGTGAGCTTCAAGAGGTTACAGCCTCGTATGACGCAGAGCATTTCTTCGTTTGGAAGCCGCAGGACCTCATCCGGAGTCAGAAGTCTTCTCCGCCCCTGTCCCTCAGTATGACGATACTGGGGAATGACCTGAGCGATTGCAATGGTTTGCCGCACTGTCATAGTAGAATTTACCTGTACGGACATATCCCCTGATCTTGCCGAGATATACTCAGCCGTAACCTCGTCGGTACATCCCAACATCAGTTGGATATCGCAGTTGCCGATAATCTCGGCCCACAGGTTATTGGGATACCGATTCTGCAGCTGGCCCAGGCTCTGCACTGCCAGCATCACACGAATGTCCCTGGAACGCACCACCGAAAGGGAACGGGCAAAATCCGACCCGTCTTCCGCACCGCCGATGCGGCCAACATTGTTAAACTCATCCAGAATTAGATTTACGGGCACATCGCAGCGGCCGTTTGGCCGGCTGTCCGCATACCGGGTGAGTTTGATAAACATGAACGAAAAAAAGAGCGATGACAGGAATGCCATGGTGGCATCCTGATCGCTCAGGACAATATAATATGCGCATTTGTGTCTGGCGGGCGATGTCAGATCAATGTCAGACTGGCTTGTAATCCGCTGCACCGCCTGGTTTTGCAGCACCTGCAGCCGTGTGCCAAGTCCTAAAATAATTCCCGATTTTACGGTGTCGCTGGACTGGGCGAATAAATTAAAAGGCGCCCTTGCCGGATGATCAAGCGGAAGCTTGTCGAACATTACCGTCAGCTGCCGCTCGCTGTTCTGGGTCAGGAGCTGATAGACTGCAGTAAGGTGCTTCATGTCAGAACTGCGGGTTCTGTCCTGATCTACCAGAAGAATCAAAGACTTTAACAGGTTTCCTTCGCCATTGTCCCAAAAATGGTCGCCTTTACCGGAACTGGTATTGCCGATGATGACGTTCGTGAGCACCTGAGCCATCAGCGTGTCTCCGTTTAAGTCTGACATGCAGTTCCACGAATCCCCATGCTCAGGCGTGACCAGGTTAAAGATCTTTACCTCGTAGCCTGCCTGCCGGTACATTTCTGCCGTATCGGCATACAATTCCGCTTTACTGTCGGTGATAATCACAGACTCACCACGCTTTAATGCCTGGAATAATGAATTCCGGATGATCGCACGTGATTTCATGGTACCCGATGCACCGAATATGGCGATGTGCCGGTTGAGTCTGGTGTCTTTGGGCATACAGACCGCTTTTCCTTTATACTCACCAAGAATCGTTCCTTCGGCTTTATCGACGGAAGACACCTCCAGCACCTCGTGCATTTCTTTTTCTTCCATCCATGAGGCGGTTCCGTAAATCCCGGTCTTGCTTTTGGTGAAACCTCTGGGGTCATAACTTTTTCCGTCAAACTTATCATGAAGCTTGATATAAGCAAAGACTCCTCCGCCAATAGCTAAAAGACCAAGCATTCCTTTCAGCCCGTCTGGGGTAAACGCCATCGGGAAGCACACCACAGGGTTCCAGCTGACTGGTTTCATGGCTGCCTCACCGGCAAGCCCATCCGCCTGCATCCATGCTGCGTAGTTTGAAAACAATTGGCCAAGCATCCCGCCAAGATAGAAAAACGCTGCGCATCCCAGTATGACAGCCATGGTAATACCGACCGCCCTTTTTTTATCTTTCAAACAAATTCCTCCTCTCTGGGCAAAGCTCCGCTTCCACCGAGTCCATTCCGATGGTTTTGATGCCGGCAAGCCCGCCCAAGTATTCCCGGAGGAAGTGCGTCTGGTGTGGAAAGCATAGAACCTCAAATCGTCCGGTTCGGTTTTCAATTGCTTCCCTAAAGCGAATGAGTCTTGCAATGTCCCCATCCAGATGCGATAAGATATTTACGCCGTCCACACAGGCGTCGTATTCAAAAAGCCCTCGGTCATAGGATCTGACCTCGGACTCAAATAAAAGTTCAAGAAGCTGCGCTTTCCAGTCTGGCGCAGAAAAAAGGCGCAGCTGCCGGATACCGTCCCCGTTCATGGGGATAAAGTGGATGTGGCGGTAAATGGAATCAAATCGAAACTCCAACCGTCTGGTCTTGTCTGATTCTAACAGAGTTCGCAGGGCTGTCTCTCCAGACTGGCCAAACAGTATCGCTGAATCCACCTGTGAAATGCCGGCATTCAATCGTGCCAGCTCGATCAGACTGTGGAGGGCCTTATATTCACCCATGCCGCTCCACTTCATCACGGCATCCCTTGTATTATAAACGGCATAACATTTGCCGGAAGAAAATAATGCGCCGGTCATGCGGGTAAACATGGTCTTGTTCATCTCCGCTTCCCCAACTTTCTTCAGATCCTTTGCCAGATAAAAACAGGGCGTACCAGGCACAACCCGCAGAATCTCCCGGTTCTGAAGTCTGGAGAGAAGATACGGCCTTGCCTCCATACCGGCTTTCATGAACATCGCCGCAGCTTCCGCAACCCGGTGGTTCCTGTCCCGGTGAGATGCGTCCCCGGGAAATCGGTGTCCCCAGAATGCGTCCATGTAATATCCCTGCACCCCCGGATGCAGCCATTCCAGTATGGGAAGCGCACCCTTGTAGAGCCGGATGGTTTTTCCTGCCCCTTTTCCGGATATGGTCAGGAGGCGGCAGGTGATTTCGTCCCCGGAATTGAAATTGCGAATCGTCTGAAGCGTAGTCAGTCTGGAAATAAGAGCCTTATAGACCCGTTCACTCCCAAGCAGAGAGAGGCTTTTGAATGGGAACTCCCCCACAAATGAAAGGAGCGTGATGAGCTGCCAGACCTGACTGCCCGGGCGGAAATGAACCATAAACCCTCACCTCCGCTCATAAGCATTTTCCGACAACATGACTGCTCTCTTTGTCGGAATTCCCGGCATAAATACGTCCCCAAACCGCTACTATACTGGGCTTTTTTGCCCTTTCGGAAGATATGTATTTTTTCTCCGCCCGAAAAGCCTCGTTTTTACATATATTTTTACGGCTAAATTTTCCTTTTTTCATAGAGTGGCACCCCCTCATCCGGCATCCTGGTCTCCTTTACCAGCCAAATGGGGAAGTCCCATTTTGGCACTACATAAACCTCAGTCCGGTCCGCCGGCCCTTCTGCGCTGCAGTAATAATGAGAGCAAACCGATGGGCCATCGTCCGTCATCACATACATGGCTACGATATCCGAAACCATATTGATTTCAATGTTATCATGATCCCGCCTTTTTCTTTCGGGTCTGGCTTTGTCATATACATGTCGGTAAATCAGGATACAGTCCCGATACCGCACAGGCGGTTGCTTTTCAAAAAAAGCACGCATAGCAGGGTATAAAAAAGAGCGGACATAATCCGCTGACCCTCCTGCCTTTTTCGGAAGCAATGCCGGGATACGGAGGCAAAACCAATCCTCCGCTGTAAAACCGATTTCTACGGGTATACAATCCTTTATCCGACGTTCTACCTCAAGCTTTGCATTCGGCACACCGGTATAAGCGGGAAGTACCCGCGTCAAAAGCACCAGCCTCTCCGCTGTTTCTTCCAGGTTAAGCGAATGCAGATAAACTTCATAGATGCTCCCATTTTCACAAAACCATTGTGTAGAAGCAAGCTGCTCCTGCAATCGTTTTTCCAACCTCCTGATTTTACCCATCGTGTCCAGAAATTTTGTCATCGCTCACTGCCTCCTCTGAATAGAAAGTAACCCCTGGCTCCTCATCCCCCTGAAAGTCAACAGTCGCGAACAGGCAGGGGGCATGGGGAAGCCACATCCCGTATGCCATAGAGATACGGGGAAGAACAATAATATACTTCAAATCCTCCTGAGGTTGGAGCAGTTTCAAAAGATTCTGCTCGCCTTCATATAACACCACGATTTCGTAACCGATATTCTCCTTTAAGAAAAAAAGCTGAGATGGATAAACCGCCGGATAATGTGCCATCGGGTCAACATAATCAATGTATTTCAGAAGAACCCATACGGCAAGAATGGTTCGCTGATCCGGTTTATCCATCGCATCCAGCCCAATGTAATAGCCGCTCGACACATCCGCAATCCGCATCTGCTTCTTCAAGTTCCGCAAGATTTTATCTGCGGTCTGGGCTGGTTTTTGCAGCATTCGTGTAATCTGGGTTTTCGGCAGGGCTCCGTACTGTGAGAGCCACTTTACAACATACTGCTCATCTTGCAGCAGCATAGGCAACACCTCCTTTTTGTGCGTATTTTTCATAAAATGCGTATTCTACGCAGAATGCGTTTGTTCCTGCTGGCGTTCCTTTAAAAGCGCCTCCAACTCAGCCCGGTCGGTCGTAATCATTTCTTGCTCCTCTTTGGAAGCCTTGATTACAACAGGAACTTTGTTATTGTTGGAGCAGACCAATGCTTCGCCCCTCTCAAACCGGGTAACAGAACGGATCTCTGTTTTGGTCAGTTTCAGCACTTCCTGCACATATTTTGCTTCATCCGGCTCCAGATTCAGTATAATCTTATTCTTGCTGTTATTGATAATCGCACGTCCATACTTGCCATCCTCCAAACCGAAGAAATCGGACAGGTCTTGTGTTGCGGAGACGGCGGCGCCACCAAAGCCCCTTATGGTTTTGAAGATGGTTAAGCAGAACTCTGCCGCCATCCGGTTGGAACTGGCGCCGATCAGCTGCCATATCTCATCAATCATAATGGCTTTCTTTTTGGTACGGTCTGCCTTGACCGTATCCCAGACGTAATCCAATGCTATGAACATTCCGACCGGAAGTAATTTACCTTTCAATTCCGAAAGGTCAAGTACGATATATTTATTGGACAGGTCCACATTGGTCTGTTGGTTGAAACTCTGTGCCGAACCTGTTACAAAGCGGCTGATGATAATAGCAATGCGCTTCGTCATGGGATTTTTCAGTAATTCCTCATGAAGATCCCCGATAATCGGCATTTTTTTCATCTTCGGCGGGGAGACGCTGCGGTTTACATACAGCGAATCATTGTCATGTGTGATTCCGAACTTTGCATAAGTCTGAATCAAAGCCTCGTCCAACATCTGCTCTTCCTCATTGGACATATCCGGAATCAGCAGGGAGAAGAACGTCATCAGCTGCTGAATCTTACGAGCCAGCATGGAATCCATTTCGCTGTAGTCAATCTCGTCAATCAGCTCCATCTCCGGAGAGATGGTATGCCGGATCTCCATGATGTTGATGCAGTGCGGGGAACCGGGAGCAATCTTGATGAACTCGCCGCCGATCTTCTTGCAGGCTCTGCGGAACTCGTGTCCCTTGATGGGAGCCAGGATAAAACACTGGATCCCTCTCATTCTCATGCGCAGCGCCAAAAGCTGCATGGTAAAGGTCTTGCCTGCACCGCTGGTGCCTAAAAGGTTCAGGTTGGCGTTCTTGTTTTTCTTCGTATTGAACAGATCCACGATACACAGTGAATTATTGTGTCGGTTAATACCAAGCAACACGCCTGTATCGTCCGACATTTCAAAAGAAGTAAACATATAGGCAGAGGCTGCGCCGCTGGTCAGCACGTTCCTCCTTGATTTCTTTTCCAGTGATGACTCAATCTTTAAAAACGGCATCACAGACCGCAGCGCCGCTTCCTGCTGAAAACGGCAATCGCTTACATACATATCCATGGACTTTAACATATCCACGATCTGCTGTTTGCGCCACATCAACTCTTCATAGCCTTTGGCAGAAACCGTGACGAACACGGACATATAGAACAAATCCTCATTATTGTTGGCAATTCCATACTTAATGAAGTAGCCTGCCTGTATGGAATTGGTCAATTCCTCATAGTCAGTGCTGGTGTCCTGCATACTTTTCAGTTTTGTGCGGTTTAAGCGGATACGCTGTGCCACCTTGTCAATGGTCTTGCTCCGGTTCTCCCGCCTCAGCTGTATATCTATGTCAATCCCGTCTCCGGCATTGATGAGCGACGACATCCACCCCGCCCGTACCATACCCGGATACCCATTTCCTTTTATGAACAGGAAGGAATAATAAAGCCCGTCCATCACGACATAGTTGTGATGGGTCAGGTCAATGCCGCGTGGGGACAAAAAATGCGCCATGCGGATCGGCGGGATGGGGTCCACACCGATGACCTTGTCTTTTGCTGCCATTGTATCCACGACCACACGGTTCACACGGGATGAGAACGGCTCATCCACGCAGGAGCGGCGGTTAAAGAACATATATAAAATCTCTGCCGTTGCCTCATCTGGGTCTTTCGGCTGGAGAATGGTATTCCCGCACTGCAGAAAATAAGCACGGGCATTTTGCTCTGCTGTCTGCATCATGCCATAAATCTGGGAAAAATCATCCCCATCGCCACGGCGAACCTCTTCATATTGGAAAATTAAAAAGAAGCGCCTTGTAAGCGCTTCCCTGCTTCCCACATCCTTGATCAGGCGGATATAGCCCTCTCCAAGATGTCGGCATTCTTCGCTTTCCTCGGCTTCCAGTTCATCATGAATCATGGCAACATGCTTGTCCGAGTCTGCTTTTCTGGTAATGCTTTTAAACTGAAGCCGCATAGGAGAGATTTTCAGCCAGCTGGCAAAAGACGATATGATATTAAACTGTTCTTCTCCGGAACGCAGCATAAAGTTTATCGGCTCAATTTCAAGAATCCGAATGTATCTCCCATCGGTCGTCTCAATAATACCGTGCTGGAGGCTCTTAATCGGAATGAAGTCCTGAACGAACTCCAGCTTTTCCGGTTTTTTTGCCCTTTTTCTTTGCCGAGCTGCCTTTTTTCTTTTTTCGGAGCTGCTTTGGGTCATATCTATATCCCACCCTTCTGTAATGTAATTTTCTCCTGCTTGCAAAATACCGTATGATGTGTCCTATATACTGAAACAGCGAATCGCCGTCAATACCCATCATGGAAACAACAGCAAGCGGTAAAAGCGTCAGCGTCATAACGACGATGCGGATCGTTCCGGACATGGGTATCAACATCAATTCCGGATACCCCAAAACGATCAATAATATCCCTGTCTCTACTGCATTCCTTGGCTCCAGCATTCCGCCCAAAATCTTACCGGAATCTGTGTAGTTCGCCGGTATGGCATAAATATTGCTGTACTCCTTCTCATCCAAAATTTCTCACCTGCCTATTCTGTAAATCGTAGCTGTTGTCTTGTATCTGCCCAAACGCAGTGCTTCGTTATGGTCTGGCACAAAAATATCCACACGGTGGATGTCATTCTCAATACCCGAACCACCGCGGTCTTCTACGGTATACATGGTCCCGTTTATCATGATCTGTGTGCCAAACGGATAATGGCTTGACATTGCCACCATGCCGCGGGCCGCCTGTTTACCGCTGGCAGTGATTCCATCTGCATTGCTGCCGCAGCATTTTGCACATGCACAGTAATGAGTAACATCCACTTCTAAAGTAGAAATGGGTGTTCCCAACGTATCCCCTGGCACCGGTGCATTAAAATCCACATTTTTGGGACGCCGCAACGATAGTGATGCTTCATAGCTGGGCGAATTTAAGATTACACCCTGCCCGCCAGAAGAATGCACCCACATTCGTTCTCCGTTTTCGCCATACCCCGCAAAAATCAGCACATGGTTCCATCCGCTTCCATCGGATTCTGCCAAAAAGCCCAAATCACCAGGAAGTAACTCACTTGCTGATACTGCAACGCTATTTGGGTACTGTCCGGAAGTTCCAGCGCCAATATCTACACCCACAGCAGTATTAAATACCCATGTGCTGAAACCTGAACAGTCAAGCCCGTATGGGCGTATTGTTCCTGTCGTAGAAGATCCTGCAGCTGTTACCAGCTTTGGCGTATTCCATTCATCATTCCAGCCGGGCGCTGATTTACCACCCCAAAAATAGGGAACCTTGCCCACAAGTGACAGGGCAGTGCTCAGAATATGCTTTCTTGTTGCATTACAATTCTGCCGATTCACAAAGGCGATCAGCTCGGCATCCGTCAGGGGAACTGCCTGTCCACTGCCCACAGAGCCATATAGCGTCCGTTTTAACGCATTCGCCATGTTCTGTATTACCTCGCCATAAGTGAGGTTGAACTGGTCATACTTTGCATTCAGATCAATACCAAACGCCTTGGCAATCACTGCATTGTCAAACGGATGAATGGTACACTCCAGATATTTGATGATCTCAGTTCCTGGAGTCAGAGTTTCCTGCCCATTTGCCACATAATAACTTGCCGTCGTTGTTCCCGTAATCTTCCCACCGGAATAAACAGGAATATCCACCGCTACCTCTTTATAGGCATCCACCGTGACAGCAGTATCGCTGCTATGCGCCTCATCCGGAAGATAGTAGGTTTTGGATGCTGTCTCATACCGATATTGGGGCGTACCATTAATCGTCCCGGTCTGCACCTTATTTGTAACTACGGTAAGCGTTATCGGCTTATATGTATAATAGGAAACAGGAATGATAATCTCTTTTTGCTTTTCTTCTGATGTGACGGGAAACATATCCCCAGCACAGCCCCGTAACTTTGATACCATATCGTCTTTGCCCGTATTTTGCTGCTGCATGGAGGCTGAATAGGCTGCCAGTATGTAACAGACATCATACCCGGCAGAACTCTGCGCATAGTTGACTAGTGCATCCATGGAAAGGTCGTAGTCATACCCACCGTCTGCAATCAGTTGATCCACATAAGCAAGCGATTGGTTATATCCTTCATCTACCACATCGGAAACAGCGCCTGACATCTCCGTATAAGCAGACATCAGGGTTGCTCCTTCTGCCGGTTTTGTACCATCCAGTCCGAAAATACTATTTGATATAATTGTCGGCAGGGAAACAATCATGGTAATCAGGAATAACAGAAACAGACAGATACATACCAGTATCTTGAAAAGAGTATGGCGCATTGCCCATGCTGCAGACAGGATAGCGCCCCAAGGGCCGCCCGCAGCGGTTCCGGCTGCGATTTCTGCGGCGGCCTTTCCGCCTTCCACACTGGCCTTTACAGTGGCAGCGGCCGCATTAGCCGTAGCCTCCGCACCTTTTGCTGCCGTCTGCTTTGCTGCTTCCTGACCTGCCTGCTTTGCTGCTTTTGCCATTTGCCCGGCTGCCTGTCCATAATTATCAGAGCCATCACCGATTTGCTGTTTTTCCGGCTCAGCCATTGGGTCCACCTCCTTATATCAAACTGCTGTAAAAAAGCAGTGTTATTTCAACATGAAATATGCAAAGCAGCCGAACCAGCATTTTTCCCTGATTCGGCTGCCTGCACTTATTCATGACAATAGATTCCTCGCAGAGCGTGGATTCTATTGTATTACCGTTTCCGCCTCGGCGGCTTAATTTCCCCATGACTGCGGGGTTTTGGCTCTCCAAAGCGTGATGGCGTATTCTTATACCGAACAGTTTCCACAGAGACTGTCCGTACACTGTCACCGTCATAAACCGGCTTGCCATCCTGGTACACCGGCTTGCGTTCCACGGCGGCTTCGCCGCGAATCGCATACCACTGGCCTCCGCGGGCATCTTCAAACACCTGATAATCCCCACGGGGAGCCGCATACTGGGATGTATCGTAGAACATGGTTCCGGATCCATTTTCATGGCGGACCTCAAAATGGCCATCCTTACGCCCGGATCCATCCACAGAGGATACCTGCTGTTCATATCCCGGCATAAACTGCTGGAACTGCGCCTGGTTATAGGCAAAAGCTGCCTCGCCCTGCTCAAATGCAGGCGCTTCAGCGTGCTGCTGCATAGCATACCAGTCTACACCGTTTGCCGACTGCATAATCGTATGCGGTGCATCCGGCTCATCATAGTAGGCACTGTTGTACCACATGGTATTGCCAGAATCGGAGCTTGCCTCGATCACGCCATCGCCAACCGTCCTGAGGGTTGTTCCCTCGGAAGCATCGGGAAAAGCCGCTGCAACCTGTGCCGCTTCTGACGGGCTTCCCATAAATGCCGGCGCATCATAAAATGCACCTGCCCCGGCTCCGCTTGCCATCTGGTACCACTGGCTTCCATCGGAAGCTGTAACCACGGAATGTGGTGCATCTGGTTTCTCAAACTGTGATGTGTTATACATTTCAAGCGCTGTGCTCTTTCCATCTGCACCAATTGAAGTTGTACTGATCTGACCACCTGTAATCTGGGTGTCTTTCAACTGCTGGCCCTGCAACTGAGGCATATAGCCCGCAAGGCTGCGGTCTGCAATCTCCCCGGCAATTGTCCCGGAAACACTGGGATTTCTTGAAGCTACAGAAGAAATGGAGTCTCCTGTAAGAGTAGCGCCATTACGTGCCGCTATACCGCCAAAGGCACGACCGACAAAACCGATGCTGCCACCGGCACCCATACGGCTTCCGCCATCTACAACTGCGTCACGGACAAAGGAATTTGGCTTGAAGCGTGATGCGAACCCAGATGCAAATCCGCTTGCGGCTGCCCCCGTTCCAGTTGCAGTGCTTGCGCTATGGAACACACTGCCAGCGTTTTTCACACCACCTCCAACACCGCTGATCACCCGCGCTGCCATCAAAAGCTCCATACCCATGCTGGAACCGGTCTGGGCAACATTCAGCCCCATGGCCGCCAGGTAACTGTCAAACTTCTGTGCCGTCTTCAAAAATGCCAGCGCACAGAACAGCCAGAGAAAAATACTGCCCTGACCTGTGGAAAGCGCACCGCCATTTCCGATATACTGCCCCATAGAGCTGTTAAAGCCCCTGAGGAACCATACATTCATCACCAGCAGCAAAAGCTGTGATCCCACCATACGGCACCAGCTCTTGAAAACCGGCACTGTTGTCTTGGAAGCACCCATAGAAAAAGCCAGAGGGGAAGTGTAGCAGAGTACGCCAACCACAATATAGCGTTCAACGGTTTCCAGCAACAGCCGAAAATAATTCCATCCAAGGGCAATCTCCAGAATGATGAGGAGAAGCAGCCCTACCACCGATACAATGGCTACAATCGTTGTCAAACCATTGGACAGCGCCTGTTCCACACCCACAAAGGTAAAATCCTCTGCCGACATGGTAATCTCCATCAAAGCCGTATATGGCGCTCGGGCGATATCCAGCACAATCATAAAAATCGGCTTTGCATAGCCAATCAGTAAGGCAAAAATCGAACCTCTTGCCAAAAGCACCCACGGATTTTCTGCCTCCGTGATTGGCCCTCCAAAAACACGAAAAAGCTGCCATACCGTTACAAGGAACAGAATTGCCCATGCCGTGTACTGCATGACCGTAAATGCCTTAGATACAAAAGGGAAATATTCTTCCATTGCTGTCATATCTGTCCCCAGTGCCTGAAGGAACAAACCGGACACCGCATCCATCATCTGCGAGACAATGCTGCTGATCCACGTTACGATTCCTTCAAAAATCCAATCAAGCATCTATTATCACCTCCTCCATCTGCTTTTTCTTTTCTGGTTAACCTGTGTAGTTGCCGCCAGCAATGAGAGGCTGCAGATAGGCAACAACGAACCCCAGAGAATTGAGGACAATCCACGTCACTACAATTCGTTTGAGCCAGCTCGTTGCCTCATCGACTGCGCGCTGGTTTCTGGAAATCATCCTGACAATCAGCGCAATGGCCGCTGCTGTTACCGCCACAATGGTGCTGATACCCACCAGCTGGCCGTATACATCCTTCATGATCGTCGAAAATCGGTTCCAGATTGTGTCCGCCATGACAGGCTGCAGCGAGATCAGCATTGCAGATGCCATGCCAACCAGCGACCAGTAGGCTGTCTTCATGCGCCCTCCGCCTCTTTTGATTTGTTTAACCATGCCGAGTACCTCCTTCTTTGATTTTAGGCAATAAAAAATGCCGCTTCTAAAAGCGCTTTCAGCTTCAGAAACGGCATCTTTGTCTGCCCACTCCCAGTTTGGGATGATACAAGTATAGCACGGCTTTATTCCCCTGTCATCGGCGGAACATATGCCATTTTTATGCCATTTTGTTTACCCCGAAATTGTCATTCCAAATGTTCAAAAAGCGTCAGCAGCTCCAGCCATACATCCACATCCTCGCTGGGCGCTGACCACAGACGAATGGAAAGAATTGAGATTGCCTGCTCACGAAGCCTGTAGTAATGCCTCTGTGATAAATCCAGCCGGAACAGTATCTCCTCCAGCTTCAGCTTTTCCGGCGCCAGATAGGCTGTATAGATCAGCTGATACAGCTTCTCACCCCGTGTCGGTTCCTTACGGAGAACCGCCATTGCCTCGTTAAACCGATCCAGCAGCAATCTCGATCTTGCCGCAGCTTCCAGACGGCTCTCCATCCTTTTGTTCCCAATGGCCATCTCCAGATCCAGCCTGTCCACCATTCGGTCAAAATTCTCAAACGGAGCCTCCAGTTCCTGCAAAATCTCCTCCGGGTAACAGCTGAACACCCACACCATTTTCCTGTAATTTTTGAGGAGCATCTGGGTATTGTGATAAGCATTCCGCTTTTTCTCCTTCTGGGCAGCACGCACCTTCTCATCATCAATTTTTTGATCGCCAAGAATCCCTCGCTTTGTAAGAAGGGAAATAAATGCGTCTGACTGCGCCAATATCCTGTTTTCCTGCTGTTCATACAGCTTTTTTTCATCCTGCTTGCTCATATGTAAAATACTCCTTTGCTATTTTTGTGATATCCACCGGCTCACATGGCCCGCGGATTTTACTCGTTTCAATCACTGCCTGTGTTATATAACCTTTATCTTGGCAGTCATATCCACAATTCTTACAATTCCTACACGGAGAAAGATACGCGCGTATTATAGGGGCCGAAAGTGCAACGCGGTTTTCAGGCTGCATGGCCGTCTCCGGAGTGCTGCTCTGGGCCAGTCTGCGGCTATACCATGTAATGAGCTTGTTCATATGCTCATGGTCTGAACCTGTCTTATGCGTATTTGCACCACACATGCGTATTTCATAAAGAATACGTTGAATCTTCTCCTGGTTTGGAATCGAAACCTCTGATCCTGTCGGATACAGTTTATTAAAAATGAGACAGCCATAAGAACCAGGAAGACGGTATAGAGCAAAGACATCCCCATGCTTTTTCATGAATCTCCATACCTTTGTCTTTTCCCAGCCCCAGCGCTGTCCCAAGGTTTCCAATGTCAGTAAAGCCCCGTATTTCCCATACTGAACGGTCGGAGCCATAAAAGAAAACGCATTGTTCGGATCTTCCCATACGGAATGGCACCAGAGATCCATCCATGCGTCCGATTCCTCAAAGATATATCGCTTCTCCGCAAGATGTTCTGTAATATTACGCGGAAGGCATAGAAAACCATAGCCTTCTGTGGCATAAACAGCACCCTGCATACATTCCTTTCCGGAACATTTCACTACCCAATCTGTAATTTGATATGTCAGCTTTTTCGTTTTAGAGTCAAGCGTATACTGCACATAACCTAAGTCAGCCATCGTCTGAAGCACTTCCAGAGCCTTCTGACGGCTTTTTAGGCCGAGGATGCTCTTTAACCCTACGACACCTCCTGACCACATTCCGGGGCTTACAGCGTTGATATGCCCACAGTAGAGGGCTTGTCCCTTGCGGAATGCCGCACGGGACGCTAAACGCGCCCATGCACCCATGACTCCCTTGCCCTCAGGCAGACGATTTCTGGGCAGCTTTACCCACTGGTATTTCCTCAGACATTTCACTCAGGTACCCTCCTTCCTTAAAAATGGGCATAAAAATAGGGCGGCTCCCTAAAATAAGAAACCGCCCGGCGATAAGTTGCTATTAAATTCTTACAATCAGACCTTCAAGGTTGTCCGTCTTGATTCCAGACAGATACCAGCCATCTCCCATTTCAATTCTGGTTGGTACCCATTCTCCATTGATCAGAATATCCAGCCTCTCCCCACATTGAAGCCCCCCGTAATAATTCTCCAGATCAAATCGGATATCCATTCGCCCAGTCTGGGCATCTAATGTTAATGCTCCTTGTCTCATATCATTATCCTCACTTTTCATGTTTTCATCCATCTCGGATGTATCCTCTTTGCGTCGCAATATTCTGAGATACTCTTCAAAAATATCTCGCCGTATTAAAACCCGCTTTCCAATCTTATACACCGCACCTGCTTCATGGGCCAACCTTGTAAAGACTTTCAGACCCAGTCCGTAATAATCAGCGCCCTCATAATAGGTGACGAATTCATGCTGCATCATCTTCGCATCCTCATCGTCCAGCATATCCGAAAACATCCATAGATTCCCACTCATTCTTTATCCTCCTGTGAAGCCAAGGTACTCGGTTCATGAAACTGTTCCAGATATTCATCGAAAATATCCCGGTTAATCAGAACGGTTCCATCCATTCGATATATAGCTCCTGCTTTACCAGCGAGTTCCAACAGCTTCTTGTGCGTAATACTATAAACGATTTCTGCATCCTTATACCGGAGGAACTGCCTGCGCAGCCTCTTTGCACTTTCTCGCACATCATTTCGTTTTTTCAAATCATAATAGGCTTTCGTCCTGTCATTAATCATAAATTAAATCCTCCATCCGATTTGTTGCTCGACAGAGAGTTGCACCAAACGAAAAAAAGAGAACACCTTTGAAATTTCTTTCAAAAAGTGTTCTCTCAACGATACGTGCTGTATTGCGTTTCAGCCGTCAACTATTCATTCTGCGTCGTAATTCTTCGTATTGATACGAAAAATCGTTGTCAATTTGTTGTCAACTCGGATTTAATGAGCCGGAAACCCTTGATTTTACTGGGTTTATTTGTCGATGGGCTTCATTGTCGGGAATAGCAGCACGTCTCTGATGGCCGCTGAATCTGTCATCAGCATGCACATCCTGTCGATGCCGAATCCTATGCCTCCTGTAGGCGGCATGCCGATCTCCAGTGCATTCAGGAAGTCTTCGTCCGTCGTGTTGGCTTCTTCATCGCCTTGCGCCAGCAGTTCTTCCTGCGCCTTGAAGCGTTCTCTTTGATCGATCGGGTCATTGAGCTCTGAGTAAGCATTTGCCATCTCCCAGCCATTCATGAAGAATTCGAAACGCTCTACATAGTTCGGATCTTCCGGCTTTTTCTTGGTGAGCGGGGAGATCTCGATCGGATGGTCCATAACGAATGTCGGCTGAATCAGGTGCTCTTCCGCGAATTCTTCAAAGAAGAGGCTTAGGATGTCGCCCTTCTTATGCCTGTCCTCATACTCCACATGATGCTTGTCTGCCAGCGCTCTTGCTTCTTCCAATGTGCTGACTTCATTCCAGTCAACGCCTGCATATTTCTTAACCGCATCTATCATCGTAATTCTCTCGAATGGCTTTCCGAGATCCATCTCTACGCCATTGTAGGTGATGACGGTGGTTCCTAAGACCTCCTGCGCCACATGGCGATACAGGTTCTCTGTCAGATCCATCATTCCATTATAATCGGTATATGCCTGGTACAGCTCCATCAATGTAAATTCCGGATTATGCCTGGTATCCAATCCTTCGTTACGGAACACGCGGCCAATCTCATACACTCTCTCAAGCCCGCCTACGATCAGTCTCTTCAGGTATAACTCTAAAGAAATGCGAAGCTTGAAATCTTCGTCCAGCGCATTGAAGTGCGTTTCAAACGGTCTTGCTGCCGCACCGCCCGCGTTGCTTACCAGCATCGGGGTCTCTACTTCCAGGAAGCCCTGTCCATCCAGATATCTGCGGATCGCGCTTACGATTCTGGAACGCTTGATAAACGTATCTCTTGATTCCGTATTCATAATCAGGTCTACATATCTCTGACGATAGCGCATATCCGTATTCGTCAGGCCATGATATTTCTCCGGAAGAATCTGAAGGCTCTTGGACAACAGGTTTACAGCAGACGCGTGAATCGAGATCTCTCCAGTCTTCGTCTTGAACACTTCTCCTTCAATTCCTACGATATCGCCGATATCCAATTTCTTGAAGTCTTTATATGAATCCTCCCCAACGCTGTCTCTTGCAACATAAGACTGGATATTTCCGCTCTGGTCAAGGATATTGCAGAAAGAAGCCTTGCCCATCACGCGCTTCTGCATGATACGTCCGGCTACGGATACCTGCTTTCCTTCCATCGTCTCATAGTTATCTTTAATCTCTGCTGCGTGAGCGGTCACGTCATACTTTGTAATCAGGAATGGATCTTTTCCATTTGCCTGAAGATCTGCCAGTTTCTCACGACGGACCTTTCTTAACTGGTTTAAATCTGGTTCCTGTACTTTCTTCTCCTGTTCAGCCACGTTACCTTCTCCTTCCATCTGTATCTATTATAAGGAACGGCTAATGTCTAATACTTCATATTCCATTACGCCGGCCTGGGTCTCTACTTCCACGGTATCTCCAACTTTGCAGCCAATCAGTGCCTGGCCTACCGGAGATTCATTGGATATCTTGCCTTCCAGGCTGTTTGCCTCTGTGGAGCCCACAATCTTAAATTCCATCTCTTCGTCAAATGTCTTGTCAAACACTTTGACCGTGCATCCAACATTGATTTTATCGTAATCTACTTCGTCTTCTACAACTACTTCTGCATTCTTAAGGATGCCTTCCAGTTCCTCAATACGCGCCTCGATATCGCGCTGCTCGTCTTTTGCCGCATCATACTCTGCGTTCTCGGACAAATCTCCTTGTTCCCTGGCTTCCTTAATCTTCTGGGCAACTTCCTTACGCTTTACTACCTTTAAGTTTTCCAGTTCGTCTTCCAGCGCCTTTAAGCCTGCATAAGTAAGTAATCTTTTCTTTGCTTCCATGTGTCTCGTTTCCTTTCTTTCTCATACTTTCTTCCGTTGCCATTTATTAAAATACGTTCTAAAATGTAAAATCCCTTGCTCTGTCTATCCGTAAAATAAAGACACTTTCACAATTCCATTATTATACATAAAGCCGGCGGTCATGTCAACATTTTTCACTGCGGGATTCTGCATTGGTTAAGTATATGTAGGACAGGTCTTTTTTATTATCCAAATCCTATCGGATTCTGGCATTTAAAAGTTCTTCCAATTCCTCATATGACTCTGCCTTATTAATCTCATCCCTCAGTTTTGCCGAGCCCGCCATTCCTTTTGTATACCATGCTACATGTTTTCTCATCTCGCGGATCCCCAGGTAGTTTCCTTTGAACTCGATCTGCAGCCTTGCATGGCGGAGCATAGTGTCCTTAATCTCCTGCTTGGAAGGCCTGGGCGGAAGCGCGCCTGTTCTTTCATATTCCACAAGTTCCCGGAATATCCACGGGTTGCCCTGCGCGCCTCTTCCGATCATCACGCCGTCGCATCCGGTCTGCTCCCGCATTGCCAGAGCCCTTTCTCCGGAAGTCACATCCCCGTTGCCGATCACCGGGATGGAGACGGCCTCCTTCACCTGCCGGATGATCTCCCAGTCGGCCTTGCCGGAATAATATTCCTCCCTGGTCCTCCCATGGACTGCCACTGCCGCGCCGCCTGCCTCCTCGATGACGCGGGCGATCTCCACCGCATTAATGCAGGAATCATCAAATCCCTTCCGAATCTTTACCGTCACCGGCTTGCGGATGGCCTTCGCGGTCTGGGAGACGATGTCATATACCAATCTCGGATTCTTCATAAGCGCGGAGCCTTCCCCGTTCTTTACCACCTTCGGAACCGGACATCCCATATTGATGTCCAGTATCTGGAAGGGAAGTTCCTCAATCTGCTTCGCCATCTCGCTGATGATATAGGGATCGGACCCGAAAAGCTGGAGAGATACGGGATACTCCTTCGGGTGAATGGAGAGCAGCGCTTTTGTATTCTTGTTCTTATACTGCAGCGCCTTGGCGCTGATCATCTCCATACACAGAAGCCCGGCTCCCTGCTCCTTGCACAGCAGGCGAAACGGCAGGTCGGTCACTCCCGCCATGGGAGCCAGAATATATGGATTTTCCAGTTTCACATTACCTATGTTCAATTTTGCACACCCCTTGAGTCAATTTTACACACCAGTTTTGCAAGTTGACACGTAACATTTTTGCGATGAGCACGTAACACTTTTGAAAAGTGTTACGTGCTCATCG
>OGYH01000346.1_pt1 | contig 49504 bp, 37 predicted proteins | sample 1576511 | NCBI WGS metagenome assembly OGYH01 (sample SAMEA3541522, study PRJEB24748) | human gut metagenome | biome: human gut; feature: human-associated habitat; material: faeces | place: China | collected 2012
CAGGTCAGCCACATCGAACAGCAGCTCCTCGTCGGGCATTTCCGCGAACAAGCCGGCCGTGGCCTCGCGGTTGCAGCCGCAGGGGCAGGCCTCCAGCGATGCGCGAGCATTTTCCACGACTTCGCCGGCTTCTTTTTCTATGACAGTTGGTACGCTCATTCCAACTCCTTATAAACTTTAAACATATGAGCAACTGTTCATAAGTATAAACACCGCTATCGATCTGTCAAGGGGAGGAATAAAAGATCCCGTTTGGAGGAACAACGGAGGGGGAAGCGTAACGGCCTCGTCGCCATTGAAGGAGAGCGCACGGCTACCATAAAGAGCAGAAAACGCGATGGAGCCCGCTGCCGTATGCTGTCGTGCGGCTGTTGGCTCGCCGGCAGTCGCTCCATCGTGCTCGATGCGAGTTTTGAAAGGTGTTGCAATGAAGGCTTACCAAATCGTCGATGCCGACTTCGTGAAGCGCGAGATAGGACGCATGCCCATCGTGGACGTGCGACCGCCGCTGCGCTATGACACGGCCCATATTCCCTCGGCTATCAATATTCGGCTCGATGTGGCCGCCGCTTCGGACGATCCGGCCGAGGAGCTGGCCGAGATGTTCCAGGACAACGGCATTTTCCCCGAGGACGCGGTCATCGTGTACTGCCAGATGGGCGTGCACGCCAAGATCGCCTGCGATTACCTGGCGTCGGTGGGTTACAGCAAGCTGTATCTGTATGCCGGCAGCATGAACGACTGGATGCGCGATTCGGCGCGTCCTGTGGAGGCCTCGTCGGTCGCCTTCGCGAAGGCGTCCTAGGGAGAGCGCGAAGACCTGCGGCCGAGCGTTCGGCGCTGCCGATGTCGGCGCGTTCGTCGCGACGAAACGATGACAAGGGTCGTCTGCTTGTAGCGGGCGGCCCTTCGCTGTCCTACTATAAGCGGGAGATATCGATGCGGGCGCATCCCACGCTCGCCGAGACAGGAGGCCGCCATGACCACGGAAGAGAAGCGCGTCGACGAGGAAGAGTCCTCGCCGTTGGATATGCCCGAGCCCATTCCCGGGTTCCCCGAATTCGGGCACATCCCCTTCGAGGGGCTGCACAACACGCGCGATTTGGGCGGCATGCCGGCGGCCGATGGACGCCGCATCGCGCCGGCGAAACTCATCCGCAGCGGGTGCCTTCACAAGGCGAGCGAGCAGGACCTGGCGCGGCTTGTGGGCGACTACGACCTGGCCGGCGTCATCGATTTCCGCACCCAGCTCGAGCGCGACAAGGAGCCCGACCCCCGCGAGCTTATGGAAGGCGTGGTGTTCTACGACTTCCCGGCGCTGTCCGGCGAGACCATCGGCATCACTCACGGTGCGGGCGTGGCCCAGGACTTGAAGACCTTCGCCAGCTACAACGCCAGTCCTCACGAGCTGGTGCGGGGCATGTACCCTCAGATTTTGCTGGACGACGCGGGGCGGCAGGCCTACACGTCGTTTCTCGAGGTGCTTTTGGAAGGCGACGGCGGGGCGTACCTGTGGCACTGCTCCGAGGGCAAGGACCGGGCTGGCCTGGGCGCGGTTATCGTGGAGCGGGCGCTCGGGGTGCCCGAGGCCTACGTGCGCGCCGATTACCTGGCCACGAATTTGTTCGCGCGCAACCGCGCCGAGGGGATCGTCGACGCCATCAGCAAGAAGCTGGGTCTCATGAAGGGGCTCGACGCGGACATCGACTCGCTGTTCTACGCCTACAACGACTACTACGATTGCGCCATGGCGGCGGTGAACGCCAACTACGGCTCTTTCGATGCCTACCTCGCCGAGGCCTTGGATTTCGGCCCCGAGAAGCGCCAGGCCCTGCGGGCGAAGTATCTCCGATAGGTCATCCGGCGCTGCATCCCGCCATCTCGCCCGTCCACCCGTAGGGGCAGACCTTGGTCTGCCCTAATCTCCCTATCCTCCATCCATTCCGCACTTTCTCGACATTTCACCTCGCAGAAATACCTCTGCGCGCGGGGAGGTGTAAAATCGCCCTCGAACATTTCGCGACCCAAGGAGGCATTGTGGCCGAGTCCGCTACCCCGGAACAGAAAGTCATCGTCGTCGATTTCGGTGCCCAGTACGGGCAGCTCATCGCCCGTCGCGTGCGCGATTTGCACGTGTACTCGGAAATCGTCCCGTGCGACATCACCGCCGAGGAGGTGAGCGAGCTCGCGCCCGCGGCCATCATCCTGTCCGGCGGTCCGGCGTCGGTGTACGCGGAGGACGCCCCTTCCATCGACCCGGAGATCCTCGCCCTGGGCATTCCCGTGCTCGGCTTCTGCTACGGGCAGCAGGCCATGGCCGTGGCGCTCGGCGGGGAAGTGGGCCACACCGAGAAGGGCGAGTACGGCCCGGCGGTCATCACGCGGGCGGGCGAGTCGGCGCTGTTCGACGGCACCCCCGGGGAGCAGACCGTGTGGATGAGCCACCGCGACGCCGTGAGCCGCGTGCCCGAGGGCTTCTCCATCACGTCGCGCACCGAGGTGTGCCCGGTGGCGTCCATGGAATACCCCGAGCGGCGCCTGTTCGCCACGCAGTTCCACCCCGAGGTGCGCCACACCGAGTTCGGCCAGACCATGCTGCGCAACTTCCTGTTCGGCGTGTGCGAGCTTGAGCCCGATTGGACGATGGACTCCATCATTGACGACTCCATCGAGGCCATTCGCGCCGAGGTGGGGGACGACCGCGTCATTTTAGGCCTTTCGGGCGGCGTGGACTCATCGGTGGTGGCGGCGCTGTGCGCCCGCGCCATTGGCAAACAGTTGACCTGCGTGTTCGTGAACCACGGCTTTCTGCGCAAGGGCGAGCCCGAGGAAGTGGAAGAGGTGTTCACGAAGCAGTTCGACGTGGACTTCATCCACGTGCATGCCGAGGAGCGCTATCTTGAGCTTCTGGCCGGCGTGACCGACCCGGAGGAGAAGCGCCGCATCATCGGCACGCAGTTCTGGAAGGAGTTCTTCGCCGTGGCGGAGGACCTGGCCCAGGATGGGCGCCCGGTGAAGTACCTGGCCCAGGGCACCATCTACCCCGACATCATCGAGAGCGGCGCACGCAAGACCGGCGGGAAGGCGAGCACCATCAAGTCGCATCATAATTTGATTCCGTTCCCCGAGGGCGTGCATTTCGATTTGATTGAGCCTTTGGATCACTTCTTCAAGGACGAGGTGCGCGCGCTGGGCACCGCGCTCGGGCTGCCCGACTACATCGTGCACCGCCAGCCCTTCCCGGGGCCGGGTTTGGCCATCCGCATCATCGGCGACGTGGATGCGGAGAAGCTGGCGATTTTGAAGAACGCCGACGCTATCGTTCGCGAGGAGCTGGACGCCTACAACGAGCGCCTGTTCGCCGAGACGGGCGAGCGCAACAGCGAGCACAGCGTCTGGCAGTACTTCGCCGTGCTACCTGACATCAAGTCCGTAGGCGTCATGGGCGACGAGCGTACCTACGCCCGCCCGGTGATCCTGCGCGCCGTAGAGAGCTCCGACGCCATGACCGCCGACTGGGCTCGCCTGCCCTACGACGTCCTAGCCCGCATCTCCGGCCGCATCGTAGCCGAAGTCCCCGGCGTGAACCGCGTGGTGTATGATATCACCAGCAAACCGCCCGCAACGATCGAGTGGGAGTAGAGGTTCCCTTCTTCCCTCCGATGCTTGATCATCCTGGCGGGCGCTCTCTACAGCGAGGGCGCCCGCTTCATTATGAGGAGCGCCCCGTGGATGTCCTGCAATTCATGCGTGATCACCAGGCCTATTTCGAAGACTACGTGACGCGCAGCACATACCACTCGAACGCCATCGAGGGCAGCACGCTGTCCTTTGCCGAGACCTATGCCATTCTCTGGAACGACAATACTCTGAAGGTGACGGCTACGGCTCGCGAGCTGTACGAGGCGATCAACCACAAGTACGCCCTGGCCCCGGCATCGGAAAATATGGACGACCCTCTTTCGGAGCGGCTTGTCAAGGCTATAGCGCGGGATATCAACCGTAACATAAGCGGCATCGACGACTATCGTCACGGCCAGGTGATTATCCGCGGGGCCGAGCACCTGCCGCCGGCCGCCAATCAAGTGAACCAGCTCATGATGCAGCTCGTGTACGAGTATAACCACGACGAGGGAGGAGACCCCTTCCTGCGCGAGGCCCGCTTCCATATCCGCTTCGAGAGAATTCATCCCTTCGAAGATGGCAACGGACGGACGGGTCGCATCCTCGTAAACCGCGGGCTCATGCGAGCCGGTCTCGCTCCGGTAGTGATCCCCGTGGAAGAGCGCGCCGCCTACATGGACTTGCTGGCGCGCAGCGACTACGACGGCCTGGCCGCCATGCTGCGCCGCCTGTCTGAGGCGGAGACCGAGCGTATGGAGAGATTCGCCGAGCTATAGCAGCGTTTGGCACAAGTGGAGAAAGCTATTCCACCTTCTGAAGGTACTTCGTCGTGAGCGCCCTGGGGACGCGACAGTAGCCGTCGGGGAGCTTGTTCAGGTGGTTCTGGTGCGCCTTGGCGCCCAGGGAAGTTGGAATTGCGGAGGGTGCGGCCCGATGCCGCGCGAAGACGACCCAGGCCGCGCCCTCCGAGTGGCGAACTTCTACTGAACTTCGAACTGGATGTCCTCGTAGGAGAGGCCCTCGGGCTCTTCCTCGCCGAGGATGAACACGGGCTTCTGACGGCTCGCGTCCACGAAAAGCTGCATGTTGCCCGGCGTGGAGTAGTGGCCGGCCGGATCCATGAAGTACTTGGCGACCGGGATGAGCCCCAGATCGATGTCGGCGACGAGCACGCCCTCCGCGTCGTGCTCCATCTTGGCGATGACCTGCCCCGTGGGGCTGATGATCCGCGTGAATCCGTGGCCGTAGGCCATCGCCTGGCGCTGCGCATCGGAGCGGCAGATTTTCGCCTCCATCTCCGGCGTCCAGATTTGGTTGGCGCACAGGGTGAACGTCCCCGTCGCGAGCGCGTAGTACTGCGCGCCGACGGCGCACTGCTCGTCGGCGAAGGAGGCCGAGGGGTCGGGCATCCCGATGGGCCATGCGCTGACGTGAATCTGCTCGTTCTTGGCGGCCATGGTGGCCACGTTATGCGGAATGTAGTGCTCCCAGCACTGAAGGCCGCCCAAGTTGCCGTACTCCGTCGCGAAGACGGGCATCATGGAGGCGTCGCCGTCGCCCCACACGGTCATCTCGTTGGACGTGGCTTTCATCTTGCGGTGCTTGCCCAGAAGATCGCCGGACGGCCCGAACCACAGCTGCGTGAGGTACAGGCTGCCCCCGTCCTTCTCGGTGACGGACACGCACACGTAGGCCTCCGCGTCGCGCGCCGCCTGGGAGAGACGCGCCACCTGCACGCTGGGGATCTCCACCGCCTGGCTATATAGCTCGCAGAACAAATCCATGCCCTGGATGGGGCCGTCCATCCAGATCCACCAGGGATATCCCGGAATGATGGCCTCGGGGAACCCGATGACTTTGGCGCCCGCGTCGGCCGCCTCGCGTATGTAGCCGATGACCTTGTCAATGGTCGCATCGGTGTCGTTCTGCACGGGAGCCATCTGCACGGCGGCGGCTTTGAACTGGGTGGTTTGCGTCATAGCGGACCTTCCTTCTCCGATCGGGTGCGCCCAAGGGTCGAGGGCGTGGGGGATTATAGCGGCGGATTGTTTCGTTTTGGTCAAGGGAGGCCCAGCCTTGCGCCTAGGGTTTGGCGTGGGAGCAGCACTCCTCCAGATGCAGGTCACCTTTCGCACAAATAGGATTCTCTTCTCCGCGTGTACTGAAACAATGCTCTTGGCGAACTCCGAGTGCTGTCGATAAGTTTGGCGTTGCTGCGTTCGCATGCGGTAAAATTTTCCAGGTGCTTCTCGCTGAGAGATGAGGCAGGGCGAGATCGTCGAGAGGTTCAGGAGAAATCGCACGCGTCTAGTGCGACGATCGGAGGATTTGCATGCTCAAAAGACTTATGAGTTGCCTTTGCACAGCGGTCGTAGTGCTGGCTGTGGTACCTGCTCTGTCTTTCGCCGAGGAGACTGACGAGTCTGTTTATTACATCGGCTCTGCCGTTAATGCTGGGCTGGACACTGGCTACAGCGAGAGCGAGGAGTTCTCTCGCGACGACTGGCATTTCGGCTGGGAGCTCGGGCGGTTCTCGATAACTGGGTACACAAGCATGACCGAAGACGGGCAAGGTCGTCCTGCGTTCCTCAAAACTGCAGGCGACGAAATCAAGCTGTCATTCAAGCTGAACCAAGACATCGACGCTCTCAATGGTAGCGAGAACCTATCGATCAACGCAGATGCCGATGGCTATAACCAACATTTTGGAATCGACAGAACCGACTTCGGCCGTGGAACACTCATTATTCGCCAGACGAACTATCAGAACGCAACTAGCGAGCCCCAGGTATACACGGACTATCTCGAAGGAATCGAGGTGGGGGCGGATACTGAGGTCGTACTTCTCGAAGAGGGAAACTATGAGGTGCAGCTCGATTATGAGGTGCGAAACGACCCGAGGAGGGTTGGCCCGTTGTCTCTTGTCCCCGAGTACGCAAACTACAAGATCGACTTCTATTTCGAGGTGAGAAACGGTAGCTGCATGGTGTTCCCGTTCGATCTGGCGACCAGATCAGAATTGACAAACGAGGCTTACGCCCCCAATGGGTTCTACCTCGATCTCGCCAAGTCTCGCTACCTCGATATCAACGTAAAGAAGGAGATGCTGGCCGAAGGTGCCAATGGGCTTGTCGAGGACACGCGCTTCAATAAACCTGCTAAAGACGGCGACGAGTATACCGAAGAGGGTATCTACACTATCACGGCCTCCAATCCGAGCACGGGTCAGGAAACTATTAAGAAGATTTACGTTGGTGACAATCCAGTGCTCAAATGCTACGCAGTTACCGGGCTGCCTGTTGAGACGATAAACGCTCACCTTGCTGAAGGCGACACAATCGACAGCGACGGAGCACTTGTGACGCCCGAGCCCGTTGCGCCGACAACGCCCGGGACGATAGGGACAGAAAGTGGCAGATCACCTCTCGGGCCTATAGCCACTATCACGGTTGTCGTTCTAGTCTTCCTAGCGGTTGCGCTGTTGCGCAGGCAACGGAGGCGTCATGCTCTGATCGAGGGCGTAAAGCAGCTGGATACTGCTCCGCAAGATCCGAAACTTCTGAATGATAACGAGGGGAGCGGCAGATGAGAAAGTTTTTCGCGGTGCTGCTCTGCGCCTGTCTGGCGCTATCAGGATGCAGGGCCGCTCCCAGTTCCGAGTCTGACCTTGTTGAGCCCGCCTCATACCAATATCCTGACGAATACGCTGCGCCGACCGATCCAGAGATGCCTGAAGGACTCGAGGAGAGTGTTTACGCGAGCTTGAGGGAGGCTCTTAACTCCGAAGATTTCCTGATTGATGAGGTGGAGGTCGCCTATGTCTCGCAAGAGTATCTAGACGAGCTGCAATACAACTCGCAGGAAAATGTCTTTTTCGGTTACACGCTCTCCGAGATCAGAGACTACTTCGAGGGTACGCCCTATGTCTTCACGGTCAAGGATGGCGCGACTGTGGTCAAGCCGTTTGAGGATTACGACGACACTTGGGAACAAGTGGCTTTCAATGTAGCTGCAGGAACCGGAGTCATTGCCGTATGCGCGACCGTCACAGTGCTCGCACCGGCGATTGGCGCGCCGACGGCGGTTACAGCCATATTTACATTCGCGACTGGAGGTGCCGTGAGCGGCGCGGTGGTCGATGCCGCTATTTCGGGGGTGTTTGCGGGCATAACAACGGGGGTGCAGACTGGCGATATCGAGCGGGCCATCAAGGCGGCAGCACTGTCGGCTAGCGAAGATTACAAGTGCGGTGCGATTATCGGCGCCGTCGCGGCGGGCGCGGCCGAAGGTACAGGACTTCTCAGGGCATCGAAATACGCCAAGAAGGCAGGAGAAGCGGGGCTCACCATGAGCGAAGCCGCCAAGGTTCAGCTGGAGTCGGGCTATTCCCTCCAGACGATCCGGAATATGAGAAACATGGATGAGTACGAGATCTACAAAAACGCAGGCCTCAAAGAGTGCATCGTGAAAACCGCGGAAGGAACCAGGAGGATTCTAGCTCGCGATCTCGATATGAAGATCACTGACAAGGATGGCCGGACCAACCTGCAGAGAATGGAGAAGGGTCTGAATCCAGTAGACGAGAATGGCATTAGCTATGAGTACCATCATGTCGGTCAAAAGAACGACGGAACTTTGGCGCTCCTTTCGAAATATGAGCATGATATGTCCGGCTTGCACTCTAAACAGATGTCGGAGATTGAGCGTAACGCATTCAACAAGGAGAAGCGACAAATCAACAAGGTATCTGCTACGCAGCTTTATGGGCAAGTAAGATAACGCCCCTCTGTGAGAGGCATCCTCGATGATGCTCTCCAAACTGCGCCTATCCTCTGTCGTACGATCGATGCATGCGAGCCTTGCTGAATTTTTCTATGCGTAGTTGTATCTGAAGGGGCTAGATTGCCGCTGGCCCTGGATGGTGACAAATCAATCTGGGAGTGATTATTTTGATCAAGGAAGAGACGAAAAGAGAGTCGGTGTTGGGCTCGCAAGGGAGGCGGGAGTTTTGGGATGCGCTCTCAAAAGCGTGCGGTCTTTCGGAAGAGACGCGAGGCATGGTTCTGCAGGCCCGTCCGCCGGTTAGTAGATTGTGCCGATTCAGGACAGTAGGGTCTAACTCTCTCAGTCAATTGCGCACGAACACTCTCTCGTTTTCCTCGTCTTTGTTTTACGATGACCCTCTTGATACTTTTTTCTACGTCGATAAAGAAGCTCTTCGTGCTTATTCTGAAACAATTGCGACTATGGGCATGCAACGCAGCCTTGATATGGCTGCCTCGCTGCTCCGCCAAGCCAATCTGCCCGGTTTTGGAAAGCTATGCGACATAATGGAAGCGACCGAAATGGACGGGCACTCCTTCTTTTTCGATCAGTTGAATTGTCAAATTGATAGCATAAGGCGAATAGTGCAGGGCGTCGGATATTCCCTGTGCTTTTGCGATGATCCACTCAACGAGGTGCTGTGGCTAAAGTACGCGAATAATCATAAGGGGTTCGTCCAGGTGTATGACGTAAACGATCCCGTGAGACTTCTTTGCGGTAAGGAAGACAGTTGTAGGCTTTGCGTGAATAGTGATCTGTCTCCGGCGCCCTATCCTGTTTACTACTCAAATGAAGGATATGATGCGACGCGATATGCCCTTGTCCTTCTCCTCCTCCGTGAAATGCCGGCCGAAGTCAGAACGGAGTGTCCGGAACTTGTCAGATGGCTTGAGGGGTCGATTAGATGGGAGTTCGAAAAGGTTACGCTCGTTAAGCATAGACAACACGAATACGACTGCGAGTGGAGGCTTCTGTGCAGGGGATCTGCGGAGGGGAGGCCATCAATCCAGATGATGCCCTCGTCCGTCATACTGGGCCTTCGGATGGAAGACGACGAAAGACGAGATGTCGTAGACGCGGCTAAGGATGCTGGAGTGAAAACGATTCTGCACGCTTGCATCGACGAGAAAATTGGCAAACTTGCGATTCGACCGTATTGGTCGGCATGCTAGTGGGGTGGCTGTCGATCGCGATCTGAGCGCTTTTCGCATTGGGGATGTTGGCGTAGAGTGTCTCTAGGTCAACATGATGTTTGCGTTTAAGTTTAGCCGTCATGCTTCCTGGTATGGTACAATCTCGTGGCTCTGCTCTTTGCTGCAAACTCCTTAGCAGTATTAGTGAAAGTCGATCGTTCTGCCTCCCACACCGATTCAGACGAGAGGGCATCATGGTGTGGCGCGAGGACGGCGTCTTGATGCGCTGTCGGGGCGCTTTCGGCAACGATGTCGCACCTCTTTCCTTTCGCGCAAAGTTAGGGCGGGCATTGGCGAGGGAGTCTGTCTGTGTTGACTGAGGGACAATCACTACGGCGCGCTTATCGGATCAGCTCACACGAGTTTTGGGCCGCTGGATCGATTCGGCTAGTTCGTCTCGATGTGATTCGCAACCAGAGCCAGTTCACGGATTCGGAAGAACCAATCCATGATCCATTGGTAGATGCCATTCCAGTCATCGCTGTCGTAATCAGCGGAGTTCCTAATAACAATATGCCTGGATTTCTTGTCCTCATCATAAGCATCCCAATCGGGAACAGCCCCTACCTCTGCAAGCCATCGCGCATCAAACTCTTCCCTTAGAGGCAATACTCGCTCGTATGCCTCCAGGTTGTCAATCCAGAGCTCGACGCCATATGTCTGATCGTAGGTGTTCAGAAGTGCGGACAGGTGCATGTTTGGCGTGCCAATGCCGAAAGACGCCCAGGCGTCGGGGTTGTCCTGCCTGCCGCTCGGATCGTTGAAGCAGCTGGTAAACGCCTCACTGTTGGCGCAGTAATCGTAGAATCCGTCCCAGAACGCTATGCGGAAACTGCGCACATCCGATGTCACGCTCTCGCCTTTACTGAGAAGATACTGAGATCTCAGCTCGTCTAATATCGGCCCATTCTCGCCTACGCGCCAGAACTTCCAACCGTTGCGAGCTCCGCTACCGCCGGTCGTCAGGGATATGACCCTGATTGCTGCTAGAGAGGGACTCTTGAAGGTCTCCCCGTTCGGAAGCTCGATCAATCCGCTGTCCGTAACCGTGGCGCTCATCGAGTACTGATCACTTTTCGGAGTCAGTTTCTCTCCCGGTGCAATAAGCCCCGCCTCAAATACGTTACGGAAGATGGCGGAGCGCCCAGAAGACTCTTTGTTCTTCTTCTGCTCGTACTGCTTTGCCGTAGCCGCGTCTACATTGAGATAGCCCCATCGCCTCTCGGCGTCGTGCGCCAGAAGAGCAGAGCGATCCCTGATCTCTTTTTCTCCCCAATGCTGCGCCTTGCGCATGGCGTCTGACAAAACGAGGTAATCCTTGCCATAGCCGCCCACGTAGCGTTTCTTTTTCTCCTCAAATGAATCATCCGAGAGCTCGGAGTTGTAGGCGGACAAAGTTAGATTGCCAAGATTGTTGAGCAATGCGCCGAATGTCTCCTCATCTATCTGGTCAAGCTCCTTCCGCCATCCTTCAGCCGACAAGGCATTCTGCGGCATGACGTGCTCAATAGTGAACGTACCCCCGCTGAGGTTCAGCGGATCCTTCGGATGGTGCAGATTCTCAAGATTGGAGAGAAGGTAGAGCGCCCTTCTGTAGTGGTATGCGTCGCGCGTTGTGAGGGCATTGAAGAACTCTGCGTTATCGGGAAAACGCCTCGCAGTGCCAGCTTCGAGCATGAGGTATGACTCGAAGGCCTCGACGTAGTCGCCGCCCTCGTCCTGCACCTTGTTAAGCTTCGCGATGACCGACGGAAGGAACTTGTTCAGGGAGTTCGTGGCAACGTCGCATACAGATCGACGGAAGACGTAGCTCTCGATCAAACCAAGTATGCGGAGGAAGCCTTTTCTATCGAATACCCCTTGGTAATAGTCGTCGTAGAGGGACAGCAGGAGCGGGTTCACAACCGTGACATCGAGTTTCCTAAGCTCCGCCAGAACGCGCCAGATTTCTTGATCGGTCTCTGTCCCTAGGGTTATGCGCGCATAATAGTCCGCAAAGCGCTCCATCTCCTTGAGGAGGTCGACGATACGGTCATTCTTGTCGTAGCCCCTGTCTGATACGTGTCTCTTGAAGATGTAGTATATGTCGCGTTTAACCAGCGGCTCGGGCGCGTAGAGCACGGTAAGGTAGTTGCGAAGGAACTCGTCGAAGGTATCCTCGTAGGTATCGGCACCGAGCGTCAGCTCGATGTTGCGCCAATGGTTCAGATAGAGGGAATCCTGCTTCTCTTTGGGCAGACCCATGAGGACGTAGTTCCTGATGAGGTCCGCCGACGACAGATCCTTGCCCGTCGAGTTCATGGACTCGAAGATCAGCTGAGGATTGTCCTGATACGCATCGAGAGAGATGGATACGACATCCAAGCGCTGTATGCCGTCCCAAACCGCGTTGGGATCTTCCAGTGCCTCGATCCTCTTGGCAAAGAACTTGTAGTTCTCCATAAGCTTCGTCGACTCTTCGATGACGGCTACATCAGGATCGACTAGATTCTCGATCAGGGATTCCAGCGTTTGTTTATCACCGCGCGTCAGGGTGAGCTTATAGCGATCTTCACCCTGACGGAAAGTGTCGACCAAATAACCTCGCTGCATGATCTCCTGGTAGGAGAAGCGCAGTGGCTCCTCAGGATGCTTCCGGGAGTAGTCCGCGAGCGCAGCGATAAGCAGTGTAAGTGTAGTGATCCTCTGCTGGCCATCGATCAGCAGCATTGGCTGAATGCCAGAAGCGGAAAAGGTTCCGTCCTGTACCCAGACAACAGAGCCAGTGAAGTGCCTGTCCTGCGGCCTGTTGCCAACATACAGGATGTCGTCCCATAGCTGCTCGCACTGCTCCTCGTCCCATGAGTATGGACGCTGATACACTGGAATCACGAATCTTAAATTTGCGCTTGTAATGAGCCCGACCAATGCCTGGGCGTGTGCATTCATTGCCATATCGTCACACCTACACTAATGCCAGTCGTTTCGCAATCTTCATATCGATAAATCAAATGCTTGAACGGTGACGTGCATTATCCTTTCATCGCTTTCATTCTGTATTTTGCAATGCCATTGGGCATGTTTAAGTCTGTCGCAAGAGATAGACTCTCCATCCATGACATCATTGATGGCATCAAGTACTTTTTCATAATTCTTGTTGTTCTTGTTAAATACAATCACGCTAACTTTGGTATCACGCCATGTTGTATAAGAAAACAGTTGCAAAAGGGCACCTCTGAAAGCCTTTGCCCCTTTCCATATTTTGCATTCGGCTATATACGCAGCGTGTTCTTCGGCTAGTATTTGAATATCCGTCTTTCCGCGCTTTCGGAAAGCCTCTCCACAGGTCTTGTCTTCGTAATGCGTATTCAATGCGCTTAGTAGGACATCGCGCAAATGCTCTTCCTCAAGCGTGTTGAAAGCGTTAGGTGCTCTTTCCATCATCGCGCCCGAGCTCTCAATGATTTCGGTGATATGTCTATACACGGCATCTTCAATAGAGTATGACTGCTCACTACCTATAACTTTAGAAGGCCTTGACACCTTGAGAGTCTTTTTCTTCACAGGCAAAGGCATAGCTAATGGTGCGTCCTTCACGCGGTTAAGCGGCAGGTTTAGACCTCTACGAAGGGAGGTAAACTGATCGAGCTGCTCGATTCTCTTATCAAGAGAAGCTTCGATAATATCCCGGAGAGAATTGTTGTAGCTCTCTGCGTCTTTGTTGCAGCGCTCAATCTGCGTGTTGAAATCATCAATTTGATCAGAGAAGTACTTTCGTATTCCCTCTGGCGTGGCGCTACTGAGGGGAGTATCAAGGACAAATAATATGTACCCGTAACCATCTGAGCCTGGTTTAGTGATTTTCTCTGCATAATGACCGCATAGAGTAAAGGTTGATGGCTGCATCTCGAAGAACCAGGGTGTACCTGTGTATGGGACTTTACAGGTTGCTCTAGCGCCTTCCACATCAAAGTATTCCGGTTCATCCCATGCGACCTGATGCCAACTGTTATAGGCTTGAACCGTCTGTTGGTTAAGATCAAGTTCGGCGTAGTCAGGATAAAGAACTACTGGAGGGCAGAAGTATTCGTTTTCCCAATAATCAACCCATTCATCACGGTCGGTGCTATCCAAATCATCTGCCTTAAGCTTGGATATATCATCCTTCAAGCGCGCCTTGAGACTCTCAAAAATACTGTAGGAACTATTGCCGTTGAAGCACTGCACAATAATCAACGACCTCTTACTATGCCCAACAGTTCATCATAAGACGCAATCGGTCCTTCAAATCTCACCTGCGAGGTCGAGAGCTCGTTGAACACCTTTTTCGCGCAGGCAATCTTAGTCTGCTCGACAGTGCTCAGCTCCATGGTGTCCATCGTGCCTTTCGTCTCCGCAATGAAATAGACGTGATGCACGCTTCCCTCTCTGAAGGCAATTGCCCAGTCGGGGGCGTATTCGCCAACAGGCGTGGGTATCTTGAAGGTGCGCGGCATCTTGGCGTAGACGCATACCTCGGACGCTAGGTCCATCGCCTCGGCGAATTCCTTTTCGACGATGCTGTCGAAGAATACGTAGTCCTGAATGTTCTTCTCCGCTCTGAGCGCTTTCGAGATGTTCTCCGGCATGCGCTCGGTGAAGATGTCTGTGTCGAATTCCTCGTCGAGCTGATGATAGGACACGTGGTCGATGATGGTCGTGGCCTTCTCGTCGACGATGATCGAGCTGGCCTTCTTGATGAACTCCTCTGGATTGCGCTTGTAGAGCGAAAACTTCAATGGGCTGATGCGTGAGAGGATGGTTGCCGCAGTGCGCCGCGTCACCTTTGCAGCTTGCGCTACTTCGCCCACGAGGTCATAGGTGACGCTTATCTGCTCCTCCAGCTCTAGGACTTTGCTCTCTGCGCTCTTGGCTTTGAAATGCGTGCGACCCTCTATGTCCTCGCGGCGTGCCGTTTCCTTCTGCCGGCCCGTGGTCAGCGTGTAGGACAGCTCGCTCACTTGAAGGTTGGCGTCGATGGCTGCCACGGCCTTGCGGATGAGCTCCTCGTCGTTAAATGAAACCGTATAAGCATGCTTTCGGTTGATACGTTTCCAGAGCTCTTGGAACTCGCGCTTGTAATAGTTGTCGTTAAGCGCGTTCTTGGTGACCTTGGGAGCATTGCCGTTCGTAATCATCGCATTCAGGACGGACGGATCATAGACGCTCCTTACGAGCAGCTCAGCTGCTTGGAGCATAGGTTCCTCGCGCATGTCCTCGGGCAGTGAGACGATGGCATATGCGAAGAACTCGCCCTCCTTGAACTTCAGCGAGGGTCGGTCATTCTCGTCGAGGAAATCTCCCTTGATGAGGCACTTGTAGAGCTCCTTAGATTCGCGGTCGTTGAAGGAGACGGTCTCTCCCGTGTTGGGAAGGATCACCTGACGGCCCGAGAAGAAGTCCATCTCAATCTTCGTCGGGCGATCGCGCAGCTCGGCCTTTATGTCCTTCTGCAGAGCGTCCACGAAAGAGGAGTAGCTCTCCGAGGCGACTACCGTGAGCACGTTCACGTTGTGCACGTCGCGAGCTCCGAGGCACATCGCATCCTGACGCTCTCCATCCTGGTCTACGCAGAGGCGGAGGCCGCGTCCCACCTCCTGGCGCTTGCCGGTCTCGGATCCCGAGCTCTTCAGCGTGCAGATCTGGAAGATGTTGGGATTGTCCCAGCCTTCGCGCAGAGCGGAGTGGCTGAAGATGAACCGCACCGGCTCCTCGAAGGAGAGCAGTCGCTCTTTGTCCTTCAAGATGAGGTCGTAGGCACGCTGCGCGTTCTCGTCGTTCGCGCCGAGGCCGTCGGCGATCTCCGACTTGGTCTCCTTCTTGCTCTCGACGGAGTTACCCTTCTTGTCGATGCTGAAATAGCCCGAATGGACGTCGTGGGCCGAATCTCGCCTAAGATAGTCAAGGTAGGTCTGCTCGCGCTCGTCGTCCAGCGTGGGGCGGCTCAGCCGCTCTTCGACCGCCCTCTCGTACTCTTCCTCGAACATCTTGCCATAGCCGATGGTCTCACCGTTGCCTGACACGTCCCTGTACTTGGCCACTTCGTCGATGAAGAAAAGAGACAGGCACTTGATGCCGCGATAGAAGAGCGCCTCCTCTTTCTGCAGATGCGAGGCGATTGTCTCCCTGATCTGGATGCGGCGCATATCATCCTCGGCAGAATCCCCGTAGACCACTCCGCGCTTAAGCACCTCTCCGTTAAGAAAGCGCACATATCCGATGCGGCCGTCTTGGTCTGGGACTATTCCATCGTTGCCCGATGCGATAACGTAGTCGCGATAGGCCTCAAGTCGCGTATCGCCCGTGGCATCGTAGATGCTGTCGCCTTCATTGAAGCGCATGGTCTTCTTGACTATCTTGCCGCCAGCGGTCATCGCCTTGAACTCGATCACGGCCTCTGGTGCCTTGTTCTTCGAGACGATGATGTCCTTAAGGTAGAGGTAGCCGTCGGTTCCGCGCATGTTCTTGAGCTCGAAGCCCTTCACCTCGATGCGCTTGACCAGCTTCTCGTTGAAGGCGTCCAGCGCATCAAGCGCATACACGAGGTTGTGCTTCTCGCGATGGGTTGCAGAGTAGTTGAGCACGAAGAGGGGGTTGAATCGTGCTATGCCCTTCCAGGTGGCAGATCCTTTCTTGCCCATCTTTTGGGGCTCATCAACGATAACGATCGGATTGTTGGCTGCGATTACGTCAATGGGCCTGCGGCTTCCGAAGTCATCGCGCTCGTCGAAGATGATCCTGGCTGCCTTGTTGTTCGCTCCTTCTTTCATGGAGGAGTTGAAGGCCTGCATATTGATGATCATCACGTTGATGTCTGAGCTTTGAGAGTACGCATCGAGCTCATTCAATCGATCTGAGTCGTATACGAAGTAGCGGATCGAGCGCCCATATTGCTCGAAGAAGTGCTGCTCTGTGTTCTGAAGACTCTTATTCACGCCCTCGCGGATGGCGATGGAGGGCACTACGATGATGAACTTTGTCCATCCGTAGAGTTGGTTGAGCTTGAACATGGTTTTGGTGTAGACGTACGTCTTGCCTGTCCCCGTCTCCATCTCGATATCGAGCTGGCATGCACCGAGGTCATGTGAGAGCTCCGGCGACTCTTCAACTTGGTTGCGTGACTGCACCCGGTTGATGTTGCGCAACAGCTCGTGTCCGTTGAGGGCCAGCGGCGCGTTGCCGCAGCCTTCCTGCATCTCAAGCTGACCATTGTCAAACAACGACTGCATTCCTTGATGGGGCTTGGCAACACCGAGGTCGCGCAAGTAGGTGAAGGCTTCGCTCTTCGGTTGCCCTTCGAACACTGACGAGACGGCGTCTGCGGCCGCTGTCTGGTATGGCTGTATCTTGAACCTAAACTGCATCTAGATCACCCGACGGATGGTGTCTGGGCTGAACGTCTTGAACAGCTCTTCGAAGTTCGCAGCTGCCGAGTCGTCCTTGAAAGATAGGTCCCGCATGACGGCATAAGAAGGTTTACGTCGTGCAATTTCCTCGATGACATCGTTTGTCACGTCAGCATCAAGGCACGCAAGGAGCTGACCGTGGTTGACATCAAAGACTTTCTTCCCGTTGATGTCCTGCTCTTCGATATGGGCAGAATAAGGGATACGGAATGCGGGAAGCACCTGGAATAGTATGTCTTCCGAAGTGCGCCCTTCTTTCACGTTGTCGATTACTTCAAGGAGAGATGCTTGATTTGTCTGATCCGGCATCAAGTGGGTGTTTTTGAAGTTAGAGGAATCAATCCTAAGGACTCGGAAGCCAATGTCGGGAATCGCTCTAGGCTCCTCGCCTAGCTTCAACTGTTGGTTTTCGGCCTTTATCTCGTCGCAAATCTTCTGGCCTGCGCGCCGAATTCGATCTTCGCCAATTTCGGTTATCGTTGAATAACCTTTTCTTTGCGCTTTAGATCCTTCGTCTACCACATCTGGGAACTGAACCGTTATAAACGACCGTTTGCCATCATCAATAACATTCTTTTTCATGACAGCATTTGCCGTTGAAGAGGATCCACCATAGAAATCCAGGACGCAATAATCGTTACCATGAATCAAATCAAGCATCTTCATCAGCAGTTTTGTCGGCTTAGGCGTGTCGAATACTGCGTCGTCGAGCAGTTCTTTTAGCTCAGTAGCAGCCTCCCTTGTAGTGCCAACTTCCTTGCCAAACCATATTGTCTCAGGAGCTCTGCCTTCGAGAGTATCGAGATAAATCTTTCGTATTATGCGCGTCTCGTCTGCACTGAATACGATTTCTCCAGTTCGTATCTTCTCGTTCATGGTTTCTTGGCTCCAACGCCAGCCGTTAGCACATGGTTTTATCACTTTTCCAGAAGGTGATATGACATCGTAAATCAGATTTGGTCGATACAGCGCATTTCTAACGTCACCCGATCGCCAAGGTCCGCGTGGGTCATTGTCGGGATTCGAGTATGCCTTATTATCGTCTTCGGTTCGCTCAAGCGGTTTTAGCTTGAAATTAGGTGATTTCCGATAAACAAGGATCTCATTATGATGAACGGAGAAACCATCAAGATATCCTTTGGGCTGGATGCTGTGCTGCCAAATGATGTTTCCAACCCAATTGCTTGCACCGAAGATCTCATCAGCAATTTTCTTCAAATTCTCAAACTCATTGTCATCGATGCATATGAAGATTGCACCATCTGACGACATCAAATCCCTTGCGCATATTAGTCTTTTGTATATCTCGCTACACCAATAAGAGTGGAACCTTCCGCTTGTGTCCCGATTCTCAACAAGTCTGATTCCGTTTTCATCGAAATCGCCGCTATTTGCGTCATACTCCCCTTCGGTTTCCGCGAAATCATCTGAATACAAAAAGCGATCGTTTCCTGTGTTGTAAGGCGGATCAATAATGATAACTTTAATCTTGCCCGCATAGGTTTCCTTAAGCAGTTTGAGTGCATCGAGGTTGTCTCCTTCGATGTATAGGTTCTCAGTTGTATCCCAATCAACACTTTTCTCCGGGCATGGAATCATCGTCTTGTCGATGGGGCGTCGCGCCTCGGCCTTCGCCTCTCGCTTGCCAGGCCAAGTGAACTGGTAGCGCTCACGCTGCCCCTCGGCAACATCTCCAAGCAAGTCACGAAGCGCATCAAAATCGACTGAAAGCGCTATCGCGCCATCGTCTTTTTCAATCTCTGTTGCCACCTGTGGAAATAATCCAATAATTTTCTCTATGTTTTCTTGAGTTACATCGTTTGTGGCTGCGTTGATTTTGTCCATCGTTTCTTCTCCAGTTAGTGTTGTGGTTCGCTAGAATGGCAAGTCATTGAATTCGTAGATATCGTCTTCTTTGTAAGGGTGCACTTGCAGAATCGAAGCTACCTCATCGGGCAACATATCTATTCTGCTCGCTATCAGTCTGACCCATTTTGGTATTTCCGAACCGCCACGGATTGCGTCGCGGAGTCGTATAAACAAACGGATGCCTTTAACCTGATTTCCGATTTCTCCAATTTGAAGGCTGTCTTCTAATCTCTTAGTAAATCCCAAGTAGCTTTCATGCACACGGCCATCTGGGAAATCACCTTGCTCTCCAAATAAAGTTAAAATACTCTTATTTGCTTTGATTGTATGGAGCTCATCGTCTGTTCCTTTGTTTTGGCAATCGCCGTCAAATAACACGTAACAAGGAATGCCGAATTCCGCATATAGCCTATAGAACCTATCGAGCTCATTCTTCCCACCGCACCGTACGATAGATAATCCCTTACTAATATAGTCGTATTTTATTTGATCAAATAGGTATGGAACAATCAAAGATTCGCTTTCGCCTTCAACCAATAAAATTTTTGACGCGAATAAAGCCTCTGCTGCTCTTTGAGAATCGCCGGTATTCTCAAATGCATTCTGATAAGTAAGCATCAGGTCTTCGTTGGAGGTCTGGATTCCGGTACGCTGCTCTAGATCAACAATAAAGTTGTCCGGCTGAGCCGTTCTTACATAGGTGCCCCGGTTAAGGCTTTTTCTAACAATATAGATTTGGTTGAAGTGACCTATGTCGACAAACTCTGTTGAGTGGGTAGTGAGAAATACCTGCGTTCCGGAATCTGCAAGATCTTCAATCGCCCGATAGAATTGTCTTCGCGCTTGCGGATGAAGGTATAGCTCAGGCTCATCAATGAATACTGGTGTCTGATTATGTAACTTGAGTTGAGAATACGCTTTTAAAATGGCGATAGTTAGACTTGCTTGCACGCCCATCCCCATATCAGAAGCCCTCATCTGAATTCCTGAGCCATGTTCCTCAATGAATATTTGAAGTGTGCGGAACAGATTCCAAGGATCATAAATATTCAGGTCAATAGACAAATCGTTAGGCGAACAATTTAATTGCCGCGTTGTTTCGTCCTGGAGAATGCTTGCAAACTCGCTCATCAAGGGATTGCCGCAATCATCCTGAATCGAGAAGAGGATTTCGTCCCTTATTTGCTCCATTTTCTCTTTGAATACATCTGCTTTTGTTCTACTGCAGTGTCCATCTTCAACAATCGTCTCCTCATAAAGACGATTGTTGAACTCTTTCAGCATCCTTCCCAACAGGCTCCATTGGTTAGTGGCTGGGTTAACTGCAATTCTTCTATCTGGGCCAATAGATGCAGAAACATATTGCGCACGTTGCTCATCGTTAATATATCCCTTATCTAGATTTAGCCCATGTTTCTCTCTTCCATAAGGATCAATCCATGTTGAATTAAAGGCGAGTGTTTTGCCATCGTCAAAAGTCAACTCAATATCCAGAGGCGCATCCTCGTCTCCATTATAGAAATCCCAACGCTCGAGCCTGTTTGGGGTCGGATAACTATCGCCTGTGATCCATTCGAGAGCGGATAAAATGTTGCTTTTCCCGACATTGTTTGCGCCAATAAAGGCGTTAATCCGGGAAGAGAGATCGAGCTCTAGATTTGAAATGCTTCGATAGTTTCTAATCTTGATATGCTTAATCTTCATACGCCTAACCAACATCCTCTAAAAATCTTGCTCTGTCTTTTTTCAGGCTCTGTAGTTGTTCAAACAGCGCATTGCGCTTGCCCAGCTGCTTTTCCTTGCCATGGGCGCGTTCGAGCTTGGCTATCTCCTCGTTAAGTCCCTTGACCTTCTGGCGCTTCCTTATCTCGTTGTCCACGTCCTTGATCCCCGCATCTCCGAACGCTATTTGCGCGCAGAGGGAATCCCAGATCTCATCCAGGTCTCCGCCCTGGATGGAGATCGTTTCGCTATCGATGGGCGTCCAGTCCGTATGCCACGCTTTGCCGAGGCGAAGAACTGAATAGTGTTCCTCGCCGCCATGCAATGACCGGAATAGGATCTTATGGGGGTTCTCCTTGGCTATCGCCTCGGTAACCGTTATGGGCACGCATGATTGTTTCAACACGAGGTCGATGACGAAAATCTCATGGATCTCTTCGCCGTCTGTGATGCGCATGGTCGAGGGCTTCAAAGAGTTCGCGATGGTTATCGTCTCAATCTCGCTCACGAACGAATCGCGTTGCTTCGAGGTGAGCTTGAGCCGCCTGTAGAAGTCCTCTTTGGGAAGCTTGCGGCCCACGTATGTGGTTGACGGCAGCGAGATCATTCGCTCACCACCAGAAAGCAGATGAGCTCGAAGTCATCCAAGCCGTTGATGTCGTTCTCGAGGAACGAGGAGACGCCGGTTCCGAAGAAGCTGTCCACGTCGCTTTGCGCCTTGGATTCGACGATGGATGCGATCGCGTCGACAAGCAGCCCCGATGCCCACTTCATGTCCTTGCCGTTCTTCGTCTTCTTGTTGAACGCCTTGCAGAGCGCGTCGTCAGGCGCGTCCTTGCCACGGCAAAGCAGGCGCATGGTGTCCAGGACGTCCTTCGGCGAGAGGTGGCCTTTCACCACTTCGCCGTCTTGCCTGACATAGACCAGATAGAAGGGATGCAGCTGGTTCTTGCCCAGGATGTTCACGTCTTGATTCACATTGCGGAGCACGAAGATGATGCCGGGCCTTTCGCCCTTGACGATACCGTGCAGGCCGCTCGGCAGCTTGTCTATCTCCGGATTGTCCTTGTAGTACCCGACAAGGTCCATGCGGAAGTCGTTCAATCCCAGATCCGTGATAGAGACCCCTCCGGATACGTCCTCCAGGTCGACGACCTCGTCCTGCATCTGCCGCAACTGCCGCTCGCGGTATTCGAGGTCGCCCTTCTCGTCCTCGTTCAGGTAATCGTCATCGCCCGTGGAGGTGAGCACCGTGATGCGCATGCGCTCCTCGACGCGGTCCTTGAGCTTGATGTACTCGTCGAGCTCCACATCCGGCCAGTAGTTCACCAGCTGGATTACGTCGTTTGTCGACCCTATGCGATCTATACGTCCGAAGCGCTGGACGATGCGCACGGGATTCCAATGGATGTCGTAGTTGATGAGGTAGTCACAGTCCTGGAGGTTCTGGCCCTCCGATATGCAGTCGGTGGCGATGAGGATGTCTATGTCGGTGCCCTCGTGCGCCGCCGCAGTCGCGCTGCGCTCCTTCGAGACAGGGCTGAAGCAAGCGAGAAGAGTGGTCATGTCAGTGGGCAGCTTTTCAACTGTGCTCTTGCCGCTGCCTGATCCCGTGACCATGGCGGTCTCTATCCCGAGCTCATCTTTGGCGAACTTCGACACATGGTCGAAGAGGTATTCGGCAGTGTCCGCGAAGGCCGTAAATATGATGACCTTCTTGTTGTCGGGATTGATGGGGCTTTCGACCTTGCCTTTGATCTGGTCCTTGAGCTCGATCAGCTTGGCGTCGTGCTCGGGCCCGATGTCGTCGATCATGGCGAGCAGCACGTCTATGTTTTCGACGTCTGCGATGATGTCCCGCTCCCATGAGAGCCAGTCCATGTCAGCGAGATCGAACTTGGTGGCGTTGCCAACCTCGAAGGACATCTCCTCATCGTCGTCTACATCCAGGTCGTAGTCGTCCATGCCGACCATGTCGGACACCTTGAATTCCTCGGACTTCTGGAGCTTGTAGTTATCGATTCGGGCAAGCGTGTCTCCCATGTTCGCCTTGACTCGCTCAAGGGTCAGCTTGAAGGAGTGTACGCTGCTCTCAAGCCTTTTGAGGAGGTTCGCGGTCATGAGCTTTCGCACGCCGATCTCGCGCCCCGCCATAGTCAGGTTCTCCTCGCCGTCGGTGTACTTGGACACCTTGCTCGGATGGAGGTACTGGGACGGGACGTAGATGGAAAGCAGGAGGCTGTCCAGCTGGTCGTATATCTCTCGGTAGTTGATGGTACCGCTTCTCGTGGAGAGGCGCGGTCGTTTCGAGATGGGCTTGTTACGCTTGGGGAAGGGGCCGATGGCGGACATGTCGTAGTACCGTTGGATGTGCTTGCGGCTCCTTGCCACCGTCACCTGGTCGAGCACCTCGAAGAAGTCGAAGTCGAGCATGTTGGTGAGCGCGTCTGTGGTTCGCAGATCGGGCGGCAGCTTCGCCCACTGCGTAAAGGCGCGCTGGGCGTTTGCGAACACGTCCTCGATGGTGCCCTCTATGCGCAGCTTTCCGTTCCACGCGCTCTCGTCTCCCGCGTAGGCGAGAGCTAGCTGGTTGCGCAGGTCGCGGAAGCGGTTGTTCACGGGTGTCGCAGACAGCATGAGCACCTTGGTCTTCACGCCCTGCTTGATGACGCGCTCCATGAGCTTCTGGTAGCGGTTCTCCTTGTCCTCGCTCTTGCTAGCGGAGTCCCCGCCGTTCCTGAAGTTGTGCGACTCGTCGATGACGACGAGATCGTAGTTGCCCCAGTTGATGCGATCTATCGGAAGTCCCGTCTCGGAGGTGCCGCGCGTGCGCGAGAGGTCCGTGTGGTAGAGCACGTCGTAGCGGAGCTGATCTCCGGCTATGGGGTTGTTGACGAGGTTGCTTCTATAGGTGAGCCAGTTGTCCTTGAGCTTCTTTGGGCAGAGCACGAGGACGTTCCTGTTCCGGCTCTCGTAGTATTTGATAACAGCTAGCGCCGTGAAGGTCTTGCCCAAGCCTACGCTATCGGCAAGGATGCAGCCTTGATAGGTCTCGAGCTTGTTTATGATCGCAAGCGCCGCATCGCTTTGGAAGTCGTACAGCTTATTCCAGATGAGGCTCTCGCGAAAACCCACGCGATCATTGGGCAGGACATCTTCCGAAATGTCGTCCAGGAACTCATTGAATATGCGATAGAGCGCCATGTAGTAAATGAGCTCGGGTGCGTTCTCCTGATACATTGTCTGAATGCTGTCGATCACGGCATCGGTGACATCTACGAGCACCGGATCGTCCCAGGCTTTGTCGAAGGTCTCAAGCAGCATCTTCGAAGTGGCTGTCTCCGGGCGCGTGATGACGCCGTAGTTCGTATGGCTGCGCTCAGTGCCAAGCTCGGAGGTGGTGAACTCGTTGAAGGGCATGTAGGCTACCGAATCGTCTGGCTTGTCCACCACGAATGCGGTGATGCCCATGCCCTCCTCACCTTCGAATGACTTGAACGTCGCCTTCGCCCGAATCCAATCTGCGCACTCCTGGGCGATCGCCTTCTGCGTGAGCTCGTTTCTGAGCCTTATCTCAAGTTTTGTTCCGAAAAGGCTTTGCTCGCGGTTGAGCCTGGGGATATAGAACTCCCTCTTCTCCTTCGGAGCCCTACTCTTTGTGAAGGCCTGGGACGTGAAGATGAACCTGAAGTCATCGATGTCATCTAGCTGATCTTTCAACTCCTGGTACGCATACATCGAGAACGTCGCTGCTGCGACTGACACAGAATCGCCGGACTCGATGGTCTGGACCAGATCGTCCTTTACGATGCTCAATTTGTTGTCGAAGAACTTTGGGTCCATCTACGCCTCCTGCCGGGAGTAAAACCATATCCGGCATTCTCTTCAATGCTTCGCAGAAATCTCAGCATTTCTCAGCATTTTGCTCTTCGTGGCTAATCGAAGAACGTCCAGGGGCTGCCTTCATCCGTTTACTCCAGAGCATTTTAACTGATGCCTCATGCATATTGGCGCACGCCACCGAACACTGATGCGATTCTTATGCGAAAGCTTACGTCGTGCTGTTTCTGCGTGGGCCTGTAGATAGAATTAATTACAATCTATCTGCGTAATTGTCTGCCGTGATTGCTCGACACGAGATACAAACTCGGCTTGTCGCATGCCTTTTTCCAGGATAAATCTTTTGTGGTAGAAGGTGTCAGCAAAGTCGAGCACCCTGCTCATTTCTCCCGTATCGAAGAGGGCGCCGATAGCGGCAGAGATAAATGGAATCGCGCGTTGAACCGCCTTTTGCCCGAGCCTCTTTCCGATTTGCTCGAGCACGCTCCTGAAAACGGAATTCTCGAGTCCTTCCTTTCCGGCTTTTTGCAGAGCCTTTTTCGCCGCGCCGTGAGCTAGGGCTCTCATCTGCGTAAGCAGAAGTGCGATGCCGCCGCGAGCGGCCATTTCCGTCCACCCCTTTTTCACGGTCTGCTTTATGGCTTCGGCCTCACTGATCATCATGATCTTGCCGATAACGCTCGCCATCTCCCCCGAACTGTCCGAACGTGGCGAGAGGGTAGTTGTGAAAACTTCGCTAGCGATCATGAGCTCATCGGGGTTGTTTCTAACGTCGTAGCCGTAGGCAATGGCAATGGATTGGACTGCGCGATAGTAGCAGAATGTGCTCGTGACGATATTTGGAAGAATACCTGCAAACCCAAAAAATCCCGTAGCTCCGCCCTCGACAAGAGAGGAGATCAGGCTTGGCAGCTTTTCCGAATTCGCTATCTTCGCTACTTCGTAGCTTCTTGCAAAGCAGAGTTCGTCAAGTGACTCAATCGCGCGGCCGGAAGCGAGCTTGTTGGCTTTTTCTACGACGGTTTTCTCGCTAACCGTTACTTTGGCAGCTTGTGCTTCCAGTGTTTTGAAGCCTGTTGTAATGATTTTCATGGCCTCTGCGTAGAACTGCTGCTCGGTGATAGCTTCTCCAGCATTTTCGGCAGCTTCTTTTATTGGGCCAGGTATGATCGAGACGATTGTTTCGCCTGCTTTGGCAAGTATGCCCGGCGCAGTCATCTTCTCGTATCTAGACCTGAGCTGATCAAGCTCTGCGAGTTCGCGATTATCAAGGACGTCAGTCTGTTCTTCTGCCATCTGCGCTCTCCTGCGTCTTGCCCTAGATAAGGTTGCCTTTGCTGCCATCTATTTAGCCATAAGGATTGATTGGAGGCAAGCTGCAGCGGTGCTTGTCTCGTGTTTCGGGCAATGTGGTGGGTGGGCTTTGGTAAAATGCCCGTCTGCGGCCCCTGCCTTCTCTTGCTTAAGGCCAAGGCTCCAAGGGTAAATGTTGCTGCAGGGCTTACCGCTGCCTTTTTCTGTTCGCTTATTTCGGGGTGCGCTTACGACGATATCCGAGAGAGCTCACCCTTCTCATTCCGTGATCATTTACCTCCGATGAGATGGTGCCGCACATTTCAAGGGCCTTCAAAACTTCTAGCAAATGATTGTCCTCAGCTGTCGAGCTGATCATCGATGATGGTCCATCGATTAGCTTCACATAGTCTGTTAAACCCGCCTTCTGAAGTATTGATCGTACGCCGCCCCGATTCCCCTTTTTGCCCAAGGCGTGAATACGGCGCGCAGCGAGATCGACAAGGTCAGCGCGCGATTCCTTTTTTGGACTCCGCATTAGTCTCGTTTCCAAATCGTCAGGCAAGGAAATTTCGGCGAAATCATCAGGTCGCGATTCGATCTCTTCTGCAATTGATTCTCTGAGTAGCTTGCCGCCATGCTTGTATAGCGGAATTAGGGATTCGAACGAATTGTACAAATCTCGTTCGATTAGGCGGACGTTGACTTCCTCGGGATAGCTTATCTTCGGCGGGATCTCCTCTTCGAGCGTTTCTGCAATCTTCATTTTCTGGATGAGACTGGCGTTCTGATTTTCAAGTATTTCAATGGCTTCCGATGCGATAAGCGCGCATTGAGCTTTCTCGTCTTCGGTCCCGCACACTAGATTCGTGTATGCTTCTAGGTCTTGCATTGCCAGGTTCGTGGCAAGCTCGGGATAAGCACTCCTCACTGATGTCAGGTTCTGCTCTGTTACCTTCAGGGTGCCAAGACCTATAATCTTTGCAACTTCTTGCGGCTTGTTTGCTGGCAGGGATAAATCATGAAAGGAGCATTCGAGAGATTTGGCAACTCTCTCGATAGCGTTAGTGTTCAGGGTGCGGCTAGCTAGGCAGCTCTCCAACAGCTCCTGAGCGAGTTTCTTGGTTTCTGCCTCCTCGATGTCAGGTTCGTCCGCTTCGATTTCTTCGCATTCAGATATGAACTTATCCAAGTTAGCCCCAAGACCAAAGCGGCTGTAGCCATTCATTAGATTTGTTGTTGTTGCTTTAAGCTTGCGCTGCTCGATGACGATTCGGGCAAAATCATCCGATGCAACCTCGCTTAGGTTGCTGACAGGCCTTCGCAAAGAGTTGATATACTCTTTGCACACGGATGCCGATAGGTCGTCAGCATCTAAAACCATTAGAATGGCTCCGTCTCCGTCTTGCAGAGATTCCGTTGAGCTGGAAATGAGCGAGCCGATATAGCTATTAACGCTCTGCAAAGCTCTTTCGCGTATATCCCTGTTTTCTTCTTTGTAAAGCGCTTCGTTCAGCTCGGAAAAAGGAATTGGATTGCGTTGTCCTTGCTTCCAACCGACAAGCTTCGATACGAGATCGGCGTTAGGGACGTACATGCCAAGCTTGACAATCTTTTCTAGAACGTAGTTGTCGCAACCATCTATGTCGATATCGCTTGGACTGTAGGGCACTTTTGCGAGGGATTCAGCAAAATGTTGGGGATTGGGAATGGGGGCAGACGGGAAATCGGAAAGCGTGGAGATATACTCACCAACTTCCTGAGCATTATCTGCGATGACGCCGGGAAGATTGTTGGCGGCAAATGCGTGACGTAAAGAGAGGGCTTTCTGGCTATCTGTTATTGTGTTGTCTGCGATGACGTCAATGGCCCAGGCGGGGTAGATTTCATCCAACAAGGGAAATGCGGATTGATTGAAATGATCGGACGAGAGGAATCCGGCGATGAATCGGCCGTCTCTGTCGTGACTGACTCCGCTAAGCATAGCTTTAGCCATCTGCTCGTTGTCGGAGGATAGTAGTGATGCGAGCAGCGAATAATTCCGTGCGCTCAAGCGTGAAATCGCTTTATCGTCAAGGCGAATGACGACGGCTCTAGAATTCGCTATCTCGTATTCTGGTTGGGGCAGCCCGGCACCTAACACGGAATTCACAAAGTCAAGGTCACTGGGCAGTATGGAATCAGGATAGATGTGACTCATGTATCGAGGGTACGTTTCGTCAAGCCATCCCTGCGAGACAAGAAACCGTATCAATGGAAAATATCTGCTCGTCATGACCTGACCGATAGCGAATTCGTCGTAGTCTTTCTCCCGTGCGAGTTCTTTTGGGCTCACCATAAAGAAGGTCTCCCTGTCGGCGCTTTCTTCGATTAGGTCGGATAGCTTCATTCTTGCATATTCAGAGGAGTGATTCTTGAGGGCTTCGATTCGGCGACGATATATTGCTGAGGCTGCGTCAGAGCTTCTTCTGATTTCTTCGAGGCGGTCTGTGTACTTCGTATCGCTGTTTTCGATTCGCTCGAGCATTTGATCGATCCTGGAATCCTGTCGTAGGGATTCACGCCACTGTGAAGGCTCTGTCGGGCTGTTGGTATTGTAACGCTGGTATGCACACACATCCCTAAAGTCTGGCAACGTTGATAGGTAAAGCAACTGCAGCTCATTTTCATTGAGCACAAGGTTTTGCCCGATGCGGCGGAGTTCTTCTTGGCACTTATCGATCTCATCTTGATTCTGACTGAGAAGACTATCAATAAGTCTATCCTTTTTATCGAATAACGATTTTACATATCCCCGTCTTCTCTGGAGGTTCTCATAGTCCTCGGGAAAGATGACTTTGTACGAGATGATGCCAACTAGTTTCTCGGGAGAATGCTTGGATATTTCATCTTCCGGGAACAAGAAATCCCTGTAATGGATGCTCTCGTTGCAGATTTCTGTAAGGATTCTCGGGTCGTCAACGAAGCTAGAGAGTTGGTACAAAAACGCTTTGTCGACTTCCAGCCCTCCCGCCTTCAGCCCTCTCTTCAAGAGGTTAACGGAGTTGCTTGGGTCAACGAAGGGGATGACTGGGATGATGAAATCGAAAAATTTAGTTCGATCATGAGGCTCATCGAAAAGGCTGTCCTTGATGAGATAGAGAAAGCGCAGAGTCGAAGATCTCCCTTCGTTGGACAAGTCGTTGATTCTTCTCAGTTTCTCAAATACCGTTAGATTGCCGAATCGATCTATGTCCTCAAACACAATTGCGTCAATCTGTGAATTTTTTAGCACATAGACGATGTCGTCCATGTATTTGTCGAGTGCCGTGTCGCTGTCGCCGTCGAATAGCTCTACTTCCGCGTTGAGCATTTTCAGTCTCTTGAAGGTTCTTGAGATGGATTTCGTTCTGATCTCGCGATAAACAGCGTAACCTGCCAAAAAACACCATATTGTAGTGGCGATTGCAAAAATGAGCTCGGGTGAAGCGAAGGGTAACGAGAGGGTTATTCCATGGCGTGCTTCGTAGGCGAGGAATGCTGTGTCCAGTCCAAAAAGTATGAGTAGGGCGGTGCGGAGCAAATCTTTATATGGCGGTTCATCGCGGAGCGGCTTGAGTGCGGATTTGGACAGGGCTTTTGGCGGAACCTTGTAAACGAGTTGGCTTAATATTTCGTCTTCAACGGATCTTTCAGTGGACACACCTTTGAAATCGGCTAAAGAAATATGCGTCCAAACTTTGCCCTTGGTCGTCTCCTTTGCCTCTATTGTCCTTGCCACGGAAGACTTGCCTGCTCCGTATGGGCCAGACAGCGCGATATTTTTAGCGTCTTGATGGGTGAGTGCAAAGTCGAATTCGTTTGAGTAACGTGCTGCTTCCTGTTCTTTGAGAAGGGTGGGGGATAGCAGGGAGTATTTGCACTCGGCGACAGAAGTGTTGGATCCCTCCCTCCGAAACCGCGCCCCTATCTTCAAAAGCAAGTTCTTCATCCTTCGCTTCATAAATAGATCACCCTGAAACATCGCAGATTTGCCTACTGGATTGGTTGGCATTTTATAGTATTCCAAATGTATTTTGTGCATGAGCTGGAGCGTTGCGCTTCTCCCTCGATCCGTGGTGACTCTTGCTAGCTCAAAAGTATCAATCTCAAATCGGACTAGTGGGACTGTTGAATGCGACTGCTGACACCTGGTATGGTGTACGCCATCGAATGGTCGGCGCGTGGAAGAGGTGGTCGCATGGAATTCACATCGGCTAGTGCCAACAAGTACCTGCGGAGGTTGCAGGACGAGAAGGATCGGCTCCTGCGGACCGAGCAGGAGGTGAGCACCTACGTGCTCGCGGAGGGGGAGGCAGCCGAGCCTCCCGCCTACGACTACGGGGCCGTGCGCGAGAAGGTCGCGCAGATCGACGGGCAGGCGCGGGCCATTCGCCGCGCCCTGCATCGGTTCAACATACAGACGGTTCTGCCCGAGCGGGGCATCACCATCGACGAGGCCCTCATCCTGCTCGCGCAGCTGTCGGGGCGCAAGGAGCGGCTCAACTCGCTCGCCTCGCGTCAGCCCCAGGAACGACTGGGCAACCGGTACTTCGGCAGCAGCAACGGGCCCATCGAGTACCGGTACGCGAACTACGACGTCGCCCAGGCGGAGGCGGACTACCGCGCCGTTGCAGATGAGATTGCCGCGCTGCAGCTTGAGCTGGACCTGGTCAACCAGACGGAGGTCTTCTCGGTCGAGCTGTAGGGGCTCGCTTACTTTCCGGATCTGCGGCTTTTCCCCGCAAAGGATACTTTGGAACGTTGCGGTTTCGCGTTGGAGTTGTCGGGTAGTTCGTTGTCGGTAGTGCCGTGCAGTTTGAGCGTTGGCATCTTGCCGGAAGATCTGGCTTCTACCCATTCCGCCGCAGATCGAAAGCTTCGGGCGCCTTCCTGCGAGGACGCCCGCGATGCCGAAGCACGGTCATAGGCATCACCTTGTTAAGTGTCTAGTTGACATATTCGCAGGGTGAAATCGGGAAAACCCGGGCTCTGGTATTCGGGATATTCGGGGTATCCCAAAAAATAAAGCGCCGGAGGCAGGTGATGACTCACCGTTCGGGCGCTTTGTGTTTTGAATGTTACACCAAACTCACTTGATGTCAATGATCTGCGCCTTACGATTCACGAACAACAGACGCTTGAGATTCTTGATGCGTCCGGCCGCGCACGCTTGAAGTTCGCGCTCGATAGCATGGTCGGGTATTCCCTTCATCCTGCGGGAATCGAGAATAACGCAATTGGATTGGTCGAGCGCTTTGCGAAGGTTCTTCTCAATGGCCTTTAGGTTCGATGCTTTTGGCGCTTTCATCTCCCAGACGATGCCGTCGATTATCGCATCGGCTGATGTTGTGCGCTGCTCCTCGCTTCGCCGAATGAATTCTACGGTGCGGCCGGCTGCCGCAAGCGCTTCTGCCGTTTTCATCTCGTGTGGCCATACGTTGGCTCCCGACTGAATGATTATCTGTCCTCGTTTTGAATTCATGGGGCAATTGTGGCCGTACAACATTAGCTTGCAAACCCTCGATCCTTCTGTAGACGTTGCGGTTTCGCGTTGGGGTTGTCGGGTAGTCCGTTGTCGGCAGTGCCGTGCGGTTTGAGCGCTGGCGTCTTGCCGGGAGTCCCGGCTTCCACCCATTTCCGCCGCAGATCGAAAGCTTCGGGCGCCTTCCTGCGAGGCCGCCCGCGATGCTGAAGCACGGTCATAGGCATCATTTCCTGCAAGCAGCTCGCAGAGGCCAGTGAGATCCTAGCCAAATTCGACCGCGTCGAGTTGTAAGGGCGGCCGAACCGCCCCTTGTTCTAGCGCAAGCGGTACCTTGTTCCGCGCGCCGAGCCTTCGGACGCGATAATGCCCATGCCCAGCAATTCGGCAATAAGCCCTTTGGCCTTGGTTGGCCCGCAGTTTAACGCGGATTCCACATCTCTGCGTGTGAAACTTTCCTTTTCTCGGGCGACCTCTACGATTTTTGCGAGATCGTGGGAAAGGACAAGTTGTGGAGCAGGCACGGATGGTTGGGCAGAGCTGGAAGAAGCCGGCGTGTGGCTTGTCTCGGAGGGAGGGCTATCGCTGGGCGCGTCGGTGTTCGGATAGAATGCAGACAGCTTTCCTGTGTAGACTTTTACCATTACGCGGTCTGGGTTGAAAAGCTCCTCGATTTCGGGTGGGGGAGCGCTTGCCGCTTTCGCGGCGTTGCTCATTACGTCGAATCCGCTTCCCATTCGCTCACAAGCGCTGATAAGCCCGAACATTCGCATCAGGGTCGGATTGCGCGCATCTGAGATTCCGCCCGCTCTCACCACGTCGAGCGCCACGCGTGAATTGCCGGGATTGGCTATTTCGATTCGGTCAGAATATCTCAGAGCGACGATGCCTCTTCTTCCATAGTAGTCCGAATGAACGAGTGCGTTCGCGAGTGCCTCCCTTATTGCGGCGTGCATCTCGGTGTCTTCGATGCGCTGGAGATTGCTGTCGAGGGCAAAAGGCTTCTTAAGGCCGCCCGTCAGTCGCGGCAGTGCTTCTGTCCAAAAATCGAAAAGGTTTCCCGTCCACGTTCCGTCTTGCGATGCGATGCGGTCTGCCCATCGGCGTTCATGGTCTGCTTCGCGATAGTCTAGGAAGTAGTTTGCGTATTCCTTTACGATTTCGTGCTCGAAACCGAACATGAGAAGGCCGGCACGTGTTGGATGAAATTCTCCCTCGCCGTTTGTTCGTCCAATGGCATTCAACTTCACGAGGAATTCCTCGTTGTCAAGCTTGAGCCACGGATGATTCGGTCGGACAGCTGATACCACGGCTCGATATCGGCTTACCGTGTCCCACGAAAGGGCATCTAACGGGAACTCTTCAAGCACGGCGTCATCGAGTGGTTCATTGCTCGCATCGCGAATCATGGCAACGATTTCTTCGGATGAGCAGCGATAATCCCCCTCGCCATCTCGGCGATAAGTCCCCTTTTCCCGATTGCTGCCGATGTAGATGGGTTTCAAATGACGATTAGCGCGAGGAACTTGGATGCGGATAATGTCGCAGTCGTTAATCGTCTCAATGGTGATCGAATCATCCGTGAGAATGTTGGCGCTGACTTTCGAGGGATTATGCACCCCGTCCCAAAATTTCTTAACGAGCTGTTCGGGGTTTGGGACTCCGACGTATTCGACCTCTCCCTTGGGACTTTCTTCCGCGCCGAGGATGATGAGCCCGCCGTTGGTGTTCGCGAAAGCGGAGTAGGTTTCCCAGACGCTCTCGGGCACACCGCCTTTGGCGCGTTTTGCTTCCAGTTGGCTATTCTCGCGCAATGTTTTCACGGCGGTGTCTCTCATGTTGCCCCATCTCATAGTTAGAGTTCCGATAGCATTATCGGTCGTTATCGGTCGTTATCGGTCGTTATCGATTTGCTGGACGAGAGGCATCCGCTTCCACGGCTGCTATTCTTCGGGCGGCGCGCAGCAGCTCGTAGTCGTGCGCGCTGCGGGAGGGGAGAGCGGCGGCGCGTACGGCTTCTCGACACACGCCCATGAATGCGTCGGCCGCTTCGCAGAAGCACGCACGGGCGAACTCGCCGGTTCCGCGGGCGCACTTGAGGCCGTCGGCATAGAGCGTCCACGACTGAGGCTCGCGCTCGTCGCCTTCGCAGACCAGCTGGAGCACGTGCGGCTCGCCGCCATCGGCCAATTCGGCTTCCAGACGTTCCACGCTGTAGTGCATCTGGTGGCCCAGATTAGACTTTCCCATGGCCGAAATGTAGCCTGTGGGCTCATCGAGGAGGTGCATCCTCGGTCGCTCGACGCTCAGGTTGAGAAATTCGCGCGCATCGCGCACAGAGACGTTGTCCATAGCAGGACTCCTTTCATCGATGTTGGCGGGACCACCGTGCCGCTCGGCCGGTTGGTGTCGGGATCGTTGAGCCAACTCTCTACCCCGACTCTGGATAAAATGCGTCAGCGCCCTCGCTGACGGAAATGCAGTCTAGCAGCAGAAGGGCCAACCGCGCAAGAGGGAAGGCCGGGTATTGGTATACTCGTTTTCCGTACTGGCCTGCGATGTTAATTCCCGTTGCTAGCGGCGTGGGGAGCGAGTAGCTACTATGGGCTCGCGAAAACTCGAAGAGAGAGGCGGCCTTATGCTGGGCGAAAATCTCAAACGCGTGCGGGAGAGCCGTGGCGTCACCCAAGAAGAGCTAGCGGAGCAGGTGCACGTGGTGCGTCAGACGGTCTCGAAATGGGAGAAGGGGCTCTCGGTTCCCGACGCTGATATTCTCATGGCCATTGCGGAAGCGCTCAATGTGAGTATGAGCGATTTGATGGGAGCGGATGCCGTTCAAGCCAAAAACATCGAGGAGCTCTCTGTGCAGACGGCCGTGCTGAACGAGCAGATCTTTCTGCAGAATCGCCGCATAGCCAAGACGGCGACGTTCGCGAAATGGGCGATAGCGGTGTGCCTGTTGGCGGTTGTGGTTGCCGTCGGCGTGGGTGCGATAGTGCGGTTTGCCACGCCGGGATCGTATTCGCAAATCACCGTTGAATACGAGATGGGCGGCGATATCCGGGAGGCTCATATCAACGTCAACACCCATGGGGACTCAGCCTCAATGGGATACGATTGGCCGCCGGAGGACAACGCGATATTCCGCGACATTGGAGGCGAAGGGATGTTTTTGGATGGCTCCGCTGAGCAGTCCGATAACGTGCAGTTGCTCCTGCACGCGATGGAGGTCGCCATAGAGAACGGCGGCGGCGAAGTTAAGCGTATATCTTCCGCGACCTATGACTGAGAAGAGTCGCAGGGCAAATGGTTCTGGCTTCCGAGAACCGCAAAACGCTGTAGGAGATCATTGATGGTGGTGATTTCGATTGGCGCGGCCTACAAGTAAAAATGAAAGTGTACTGATTTTGGTACACGTGAATGCAATCTCGCAAGTATTATCTCCTTGTCGACAGATGAGAAAGGATGTGTGATGTTTCAGGGAATTGAGATTCGAATCGAAACGCGGTTGGATGCGATCGATGCGCTCGATCAGATGAGCTCAACGCTTCGCGGACTGGGCTTTCTGAGCGTTTCGCTTTGCGAAAGTTCTTCCGTCGTGGACGAGGACGTTTTTGGTCTTTTTGCCAACATTCTCTACTATTGTGCAGATATTGAAGCCCAGGCCTCTAGCGTGCTATGCCCGGCTAATAAAGATTTACGTAATGAGTCGCTTTCACATCTGAATTGCACTTCGACCAACTCGGCAACTGCCCAGAAGCTTGCTGCGTAACTTGCGATGATGGCGCCCGGCCGGCGGAATAGCAAGGGTGTGAGGTCTTCCTCGATTCTAGCAACATTTTTCCATTTGATTGGCTATTTGGAAGTCGTAGGTTATTTAGTGCATTACTGAACTCGGCTGATGTGTCCGCGAAACCTCAACCGTGATTGGGCGTATTGAAAAGAGCGGGCAAGGTGACTAGGCCAGCATGATGTTCGCCTTGTCCGTTTCTTACTATCGGAGATCCTGCGTTGCTCTATTGCGTTAGTGAGAGACATAAGAGATTCGGTCTTGTTCGGCTATGGAATGCAAGTGCGGGGTCGTGGTCGAATGGTTTGAAGTTGTGACATATGGCCTGTTGAGGGGATCCCTAATGCCGTGTCTGCTGGTCGTGAGCTAAGCAATACTGTAGAAAAGAAAGCTATCGGTTTCGGTATGGTATAGGTACCCTATGCGCAACTGGTCATTAATCTGAATGGCACATGTTTCGGTTGACAAAATATCGCGATTTCTGAAGATGGAGCAACAGGCTTGCCAGGGAGTTATTGTTGCCGGGTCTGTCTTTATCCTGCCTTCCCAAAATTCGATGTCAGTGGGAGAGTATCTCGGAGCCTCAAAAAATATCTGGTAGTTCTCGTTGTAAAAATGATTAATGCTGTCAAGTAGCGCAAGATCATATTTGCGATTCGAGATGCATGCTCTACCTAAAGGTTCGAAGACTCTTTTCCCGTCGAAGTTCATGACAAAATAGCCAATTTCAGTAGTGCCACATATATTCTTGAGCCGTCCCAGGCTTCTATTTGCAAGGTCGTGCTCGAATATATCGACTTTGATTGATTCTAGCGAAGTAATTGTTTCGCCGGGACCCATTGTGGCTACAAACATCTCTTTGTTTGGGGTATCTGCTAAATCATCAGTGACGATTACGTGGCCAATGCCAACGTATGGAAAGCCATGTTCGAGCAGGGATGCTGCCTGTGAGTGCCCGTATTTATTTGGAGATTTTGCCGGACGTCGTTTCTCGCCTCTAAGGATTTTTACTTCGACGACAAGTGTTTTCGATAGAATTAATTCGTCTTCATCGCATGGGATAACAAGTATATCTATATCGCCCGGGAATGACATGTCTGCGACAATCTCTTTTGATGAAACAGACATGGTGACCATGAAGCTAGAGTACAAACCTGCCTCGAGATATAAATTCGGCATCAAGGCAGAGAGCCAACGCCCCAAAATGTGCATATTCGCGATGATTTCCGCAACTACATATTCTTCATCCCAACGCTTTTTGATTTTGTGAGAGAGTGGAGCAACCATCGCTCTTTTTTGGTCATATGTATGGTATTTGGGTGGGCGATGAATTAATGGTGCTCGGTACTCTTCCAAATCCAACTCCGTCTCCGTTGGCATTTTGTTTTGGGTTTTAACCTAACGGACAGATTCCTGGAACTAACTGGCGTGTTGGGTCATCGGTCTTCTTCCGTGTGCCGAAGCATTTTCCGGTTCTATGAATTGCTGTAGCGGTTTTCGTGGGTTAACTTGGGGAAAGGAACAATCGTAGACAAGGAGTTCCACGACTACGTTACGGAATGCGCCGATGCTCTAGTGCATTCGAATGCGAACGCATAGAAAAGCGGGCATACATCTTACTTCCTTAATGCCTGGGCGTACTCAAGTCGCCCAAGATTGCTAAAAAAATCAAGGGCGCTAAAACAAATCAAGATTGCTAAAAGAAATCAAGAATGCTACGATCTTCCTGTTGCGGTGGGCAGATGGCAGGAGGTTTCCGTGGCAGACAAGACTGCGAACATTCAGCAGGCGTCCTTCAACCCATTTACACCGGAATTCGGAAAAGTGCCCGCTTACTTCGCTGGTCGCGAACAGGTGCTCTCGGATATCTTGAGCACCTTCGAAGAGCAGAGGATGAATCTCTGTGCATTATTCGTTGGTCCGCGCGGATGTGGCAAAACGGCGCTTCTTACCTATCTCGGCAACGAGGCGTCTCGGCTCGGATGGGTAGTGGCCAATGTTTCGGCAACTCCGGGTATGCTCGAAGATATTGTCCAGCGTACCGAGGAGTCGGCTTCGCACCTCATCGCGGTCTCGTCCGAGAAACGCCTCACGGGTGTGAGTATCGCGGGTATAGGAGGGGCGACTTGGGGCACGAAAAGCAACACGGAAGCGAATTGGCGCACTCGCATGAATAGCCTTTTGGATCGCCTCGGCGAAGCGGATACTGGCCTGCTGATAACCGTTGACGAAGTGGATGTGTCCCTTGATGAGATGAGTCATCTGGTTTCAACGTATCAGCACTTTGTGCGCGAGAATCGCAGGGTCGCTCTTGTGATGGCAGGGCTTCCCTTCCATATAAGCTCGCTTCTGAGCGGAAAGAACACGTCGTTTTTGCGCCGGGCTCAGCGCTTCGAGTTGGGCCCGTTGGCCCCTTATGAAGTTGAGGAGGCTTTCCGTCTGACCGTGGAAGAGGGAGGCAGGCTCATCGACGAAGAGGCCTTGGGCGAAGCCGTTGAAGCCATCGACGGGTTTCCCTTCATGCTGCAGCTTCTGGGCTACCGGGCGTGGCGAATGCATCCCGATGACGCCTTCCTGAGCGTTGACGATGTCCGCGCCGGTGCGCAGAGGGCTCAGCGCGAGCTGGAGGATCGCATCTTCGATGTCACCTACGCGGAGCTCTCTCGAGCGGACAGGGCATTTCTCGCGGCAATGGCTCAAGATGAGAGAACAAGCGGCCGCGCCGATCTGATGGAGCGGCTGGGAAAGTCCTCGGGGCATATTTCCACCTACAAGAAGCGGCTCGTGCAAAGCGGCGTCATCGGCGAAACTCTCGATGGCGACTTCTACTTTGCTTTACCCGGCTTCAAGGAGTATGTCGAGCGGCGACAGGGGTAGTCGGCGCTTTTAGTGGCGCGGCCCTTAGGTTTCGATTGCTAGCAATTCCCTACGTAAACATACTTTAGGTAGCGTCTCGCTATGTCGGCTAGGTGATGGACGGTTTCGGGTGGGGTGGCGGGGCGGTCGGTCAAGCGGTGGCAGGGGAAGAAGCGGGTCAGGTGGTAGGGAATCGACGGGTTCAGGGAGGCGAGCCATTGGGCGGCCTCGGCGATTTCCTGATCGCTGTCGTTCAGGCCGGGGATGACGAGCGTCGTTACTTCCAGGTGGCAAGTGGGGGTGGCGGCCAGCACTTCTATGGTGTGCTTTACGATGTCCAAGTCGCCGCCGACAAGGTCGTAGAAGCTCTGGGTGAAGCCCTTCAGGTCGATATTGGCGGCGTCGATGAGCGGCGCCACCTCATGTAGCGGACCGTCGTTCACGTAGCCGTTGGATACCAGCACGTTCGCCAGGCCGCGCACGTGGGCAAGGCGGGCGGTGTCGCGAACGAACTCAAGGCCCACGAGCGGCTCGTTGTAGGTAAAGGCGAGCCCGATGTTGCCCTCGGACGCAAGCGACACGGCCAATTCCACCAGCTCGACCGGCGCGATCTCACGCCAGGACACGTCGCTCTCGCCGGCGCAGGCGATGGAGGCGTTCTGGCAGAACGGGCAGCGCAGGTTGCAGCCGTAGGAGCCCACGGAGAGCACCTTGCTTCCAGGGCGAAAGCGGGCCAGCGGCTTCTTCTCGATGGGATCGAGCGCCAGCGATGTGATGCGCCCGTAGTTGGCATCCATCACCTGGCCGCCCTCGGCGACGCGCGCGCGGCAGAGCCCCGTCTGCCCCTCGGCCAGCGCGCAGGCGTGCGGGCAGATCGGGCACACAGCGCGGTCTGCGCTAAGGCCGCGGGACTCTTCCCTTGAAAAATCCTGCGCTGCGACTCTGCCTTCGGTATCTTCCACGGCGCCTCTTTTCTCGTCTGCTTCGGCTGTCTCGTTGCCATAGTAGCGCAAGGGCGGTCCGCTGGCTTTGGCGGCTCGCATGCGCCGCCAATCCGATACCGACGTCCCCGATTTCCCGCGGCGTGGGGGCGCAGAAGTTCGCCCGGAGCTAAGCCGGCCCGGTTGCGCGCCATTGCCAAGGGAGATCGGGCGCGCGGGCCGGACGGGGCGCACCGTCGCATTCCATTACTGCTAGAATCATCGATGCTGGCTGGCCATATTGCGTAGAAAGAGGGAAACCATGGATCGTTTGAAGGACAAAGTCGCCATCGTCACCGGTTCCACCAGCGGCATCGGCACGGGCATCGCGAAGATGTTCGGGGCCGAGGGCGCGCGCGTGGTGGTCTGCGGCCGCAATGAGGAGCGCGGCGCGGCCGTCGTGGACGCCATCGCCGAGGCGGGCGGCACCGCCTGGTTCCACAAGCTGGACATTACCCAGCCTGAAACGGTGGACGCCCTGTTCGCCGACACTAAGGAGCACTGGGGCTCCATCGACGTGCTGGTGAACAACGCCGCTGGCATGGCGCTGAAGGACGGCCGCGTGGACGAGATCTCCCTGGAGGACTGGGACGCCGTGTTCGCGAGCGACGTGCGCTCCACGTTCTACTGCACCAAGACCGTGCTGCCCTTCATGCAGGAGCAGGGCGCGGGTTCCATCATCAACATCGGCTCCATGGCCTCTTGCGGCGGCGACTTGGGCTCGACGGCCTACGCCTGCGCCAAGGCCGGCGTCGACATGCTGACCCAGTACACGGCGCTGCAGTACGGCAAGCAAAACATCCGCTGCAACTGCGTGCGTCCCGGCCTCATCGTCACGCCGCAGAATGAGGCGAAGGTGCCCCAGGCGCTGAAGGACATCTTCCTGGACAACATCGAGGTGGCCCGCTACGGCACGCCCGAGGACATCGCCGCCATGTGCGTCTATCTGGCCTCCGACGAGAGCTCGTACTTTACCGGCCAGGTGGTAACGGTGGACGGCGGCCTGAACTCCCACGTCTCCACGGTGGCCCAGTTCCGCGCCATGGCTTCCCGCACCTGGTAGCAGAGCGAGCGAGCGGCAGCAGAGCAGCTGAGCGCATCCGGCGCCCGACGGCCTCGCACCATATGCGGGGCCGTTTTTCATGCGCCGAAGGGCGACTTTCTGCCGAACGCGGGTTTTGCATTGATGGGTGTTTTGGTCAGCGATAGAATGCGGCCTCGTGTCTTTTCACCCGCGATCACCGAAGGAGCCGAGTTTTCCCGCCATGCAGCAGCGCGACAAGTTAAAGCCCATCCTCTTCAGCATCATCAAACATTCCAGCAAGGAGGAGCTGAAAGAGCAGATTCCCAAGGACATCGTGGCGGGCATCGTGGTGGCGGTGGTGGCGCTGCCGCTTTCCATCGCGTTGGGCATCGCCTCGGGGGTGTCGCCGGAGCAGGGCCTCTACACCGCCATCGTCGCCGGGTTCCTCATCGCGTTCCTCGGCGGCAGCCGTGTGCAGATATCCGGCCCCACGGCGGCCTTCGCCACCATCGTTGCCGGCATCGTGGCCACCGATGGCATAGAAGGCCTCGTCGCCGCCACCATCATCGCGGGCATCCTGCTCATCTTCATGGGTCTGTTCAAACTAGGTGCCCTTATCCGCTTCGTGCCCTTCACCATCACCACGGGCTTCACCGCGGGCATCGCCGTCACGCTGACCATCGGCCAGCTGAAGGACTTTTTCGGCCTTACCTATCCGCCGGGCACCGCCACGGTGGAAACGACGGAGAAGCTGGCTGCCCTTGCGGGCAACTTCTCCACAGTGAACGGGCAGGCGTGCCTGGTGGGTGTCGTCTGCCTGGCCGTGCTGTTCCTCTGGCCGCGCGTGACCGAGCGCGTCCCCAGCTCGCTTATGGCCCTGCTTGCGGGCATCGCGCTGGTGAGCGGGCTCGGCCTTGACGTCAGCACCATTGGCGACCTCTACGTCATCGACAGCGCCCTGCCCACCTTTCATATGCCTCACCTCAGCTTGGAGCTGTTCCGCGATCAGTTCGCCAACGGCGTCACCATCGCCATTCTGGCCGCCATCGAGTCGCTGCTGTCCTGCGTGGTGGCCGACTCCATGATCAGCGGTCACCATCGCGCCAACATGGAGTTGGTGGCCCAGGGCGTCGGCAACATCGCCTCGGTGCTCTTCGGCGGCATTCCCGCCACCGGCGCCATCGCACGCACCGCCGCCAACGTGAAGGCCGGCGGCCGCACGCCCATCGCCGGCATGGTGCATGCTCTCGTGCTCATCGCCGTGCTCGCGTTCCTCATGCCCTATGCGGCGCTCATTCCCATGCCCACCATCGCCGCCATTCTGCTGTACGTCGCCTACGGCATGTCCGGCTGGCGCAACTTCGCGCACCTGTGCCGCACGGCGTCGAAGGGGGCCGTGGCCACGCTGCTGCTCACCTTCGTGCTGACCATCGTGTTCGACCTGGTGGTGGCCATCGGCGTGGGCATGCTCATCACCGTGGTGCTGTTCATGAAGATGGTGAGCGAGGAAACCGAGGTCAAAGGCTGGAAGTACTACTGCGACGAGAACTCCGAGGTCACGCATTTGCGCGAGCTGCCGAAGAGCGTGCGCGTCTACGAGATCAACGGGCCGATGTTCTTCGGCATGACCGAGCGCATCGCCGACATCTCGGTGAAGGACTTCACGCGCTACCTGATCATCCGCATGCGCGGCGTGCCCTCCCTGGACGCGACGGGCATGAACGCGCTGGAGAACCTCTACGACTACTGCAACGCGAACGGGGTGAGCCTCATCTTCTCCCATGTGAACGAGCAGCCGATGAAGACCATGCGCCGCGCCGGCTTCGTCGATCTGGTGGGGGAGGAGCATTTCCGCAGCTGCATCGACGACGCCATCGCCCACGCTCGCGAATTGCTTGCGGCGGAGGAAGACGCTGAAAACCTGATGAAAACTCGCGGCTGACCTTCGCTGCAGGGAAGGCATGGTTTAGCATGAGCACACATATTTATCTAGCGGCTCCAAGAGAGAGGCTTCCCATGAAGTTCATCGTCACCGAAGATTACGAGGCCATGTCGCGCACTGCCGCGCGCGTGATAAGCGGTTACGTTTCCTCGCACCCCGATTGCGTGCTGGGTCTGGCCACCGGCTCGACCCCTATCGGCCTGTACCGCTGCCTGGTTGAGGACTACGAGGCCGGCGCGCTGTCCTTCAAGGACGTGACCAGCTTCAACTTGGACGAGTACCGCGGCCTCGATCCGCAGCACGACCAGAGCTACCGTTACTTCATGGAGCACAACCTGTTCTCCCATGTCGATATCGATCCGGCTCGCACCCATGTGCCGGACGGCGCCTGCCCCGACGCCGCTGCCGCATGCGCCGCTTACGAGCAGAGCATCGCCGAGGCCGGCGGTTTGGGCCTGCAGCTTCTGGGCCTGGGCCACAACGGCCACATAGGCTTCAACGAGCCCGCGCCTGAGTTCCCCAAGGAAACGCACTGCGTCGAGCTGACGGAGAGCACCATCAACGCCAACTCCCGCCTGTTCGATTCCATTGACGACGTGCCCCGTGAGGCGTACACCATGGGCATCGGCACCATCATGGCGGCCAAGGAGATCCTCGTGGTCGCCAACGGCTCCGACAAGGCCGATATCGTTCGCCGCGCCTTCTTCGGGCCGGTCACTCCCGAGGTGCCCGCCTCCATCCTGCAGTTCCATCCGAACGTCACCGTTGTGGTGGATAAGGAGGCCGGCGCCCTCTGCCAGTAGTGCCGGATCCCAGCTCTCGGCTGATCGGATCGCCCCGCTCTTGCACGTTGCTGTTCTGTCGCGCTGCAAGATGCGGGGCGTTTTTCGTTGGCCGTCACGTAGCGCGCGTCGGGCCCCTGCGAGGCAAGGCGACCGCAGCTGATGGGATGGCCGCGGCTGGCGGGGGCCTTGTCGCGTTCCCCTATATAGCTCATTCGGGTGATGCGGCGGCCGGGCGCGGGCCGCTAAGATATCCCTACGCTGGCGCACGCTGCGCCTTTGGGACGGCGAGCTATCGAAATGACGACCCATCGGGTCGGTGGATGAAACGGGAGATACAATGACGATCAAGCGCTATCTGTATGCGGGGTTGGGGCTGCTGTTCTTGGGGCTAGGGGGCATAGGAGTCATCATTCCCATTATCCCCACAACGCCGTTTCTGCTGCTGACCTCGTTTTTCTTCCTGCGCAGCTCCGAGCGTCTGAACACGTGGTTCGAGGGAACGCGCATGTACAAGCGCTTCATCGCCAACTTCATGGAAACGCGCTCGCTCACGTTGCGGGCCAAGATCCTGTGCGCGGCCCCCGGCGTGACCGCCATGCCGATGCTCGCACTGGTGGTGCCGCAGTGGTGGCTGAAGGCCATCCTCATCGGATTGACCGTGTTCGAGATCTGGTACTTCATCGCCCGCATCGAGACGGTCTCGGTGGAAGAGGCCCGCGCCCGCGGCAAAGCCCGCGTCGCCGAGGCGAAGCGCGACCAGACTGTCCCGGCCGCTCCCGCCGCCGAGGGTCTCGCCCTGGCGGCCGAGGAATAAGGGCCTCATGAGGATCGCGTTTGTGATGGACGATCTGAGCGTGCATTCCAACGGCACGTCGGTGACGGCGGCGCGCTACGCCCTGGACTGGGCGAGCCGTTGCCGTCTAATCCAACGCTTCTTGTCGCAGTGTCTACAGGTCGGTGGCAACAAGGCGGCCTGGGCTGCGGCTCCAACCCAATCGCCTAGGATGGCCCACAGACCCTCGCGCTTGCCGCCGTGCTACCGCAGGCGTTGCAGGCGCGGGCCTTTTAGAAGCTGCGAGAAAGGAACCGTCATGGCCACAATTTCGAATCCGTTCGTGATGGAAGTGCCGCGCAAGCTGACTGACGAGGAGCTCGTCAACGCCATTCGCCAGGACATCATCGGGGAGCTTGAGGCTATCCACGAGTACGACGCCCACGTCCAGGCGACGGATAACGAGGATGCGAAGAAGGTGCTCTCCGACATCCGCGACGAGGAGCGCGAGCATATGGGCGAGCTGCTGGAGCTTTTGGAGCGCCTGGCGCCCGACGAGAAGGCCCTGCACGACGAGGGCCGCGGCGAAGTGCGCGAGATGCTGCGCAAGATCATCCGCAAGGAAGCCGGTGACGGCAGCGGCCTGATTTACGGCATGGGCCACGCGGTGTACACCCTGAGCGACCCGCGCGCCCAGATCCTGAAAAACCACGCCCGCAGCCTTGCCTACAAAAAAGGCTACGATGAAGAATATAACATGCTGTGCAGCATTGAGCGCCTGGCCCCGGAGATTTTTGCCGAAGAAAAGCACGGCCCCAAAAAGGTTTGCGCCAACGTGGACCTGTTCAGCGGCCTGATCTACCGCATGCTGGGCATCAGCGAAGATTTGTACACCCCGCTGTTTGCCATTGCCCGTGTACCCGGCTGGTGCGCCCACCGCGTAGAAGAAGTTGAGTACGCCAACCGCATCATTCGCCCCGCTTACAAATACCTGGGCGAGCCGCAGGAGTACCTGCCGCTGGAAGAGCGCTGATTTCTGATTATATCATCATGAACTGGCACCCGGATTTTTCCGGGTGCTTTTTGTTTTGGGGTGGCGCAGGAGGCAGTTATCTGATATACTGGAAAAAAGCCCCTTATTCCATTGGAACATGACCAGAAAGTGAGAGAAACATGGAAAAATTCAAACAGTTGCTCTTCTCCGAAAACGGCATTAAAATTGTAAACATGCTGTTCTTCTTGGCGTTTCTGGCCCACAACCTTGTGTTTCTGGTTGTGGCATACCTGGTCTGGATCCTTTTTCTGGCGTTCTGCATCAAAAAAGCTGCGAGTCGAACCTCCAGGATTATTTACGGCTGCTTTATTGCTTTTGCTGTTGTTATGGTCGTGCTGAATGTTGTGCCGGTACTGCTGGGGCTATAACTCAGCGGGCGTCCGCCTGTTTGCCGCACAGACCGTTTGATTTTGTTGGGAGGTCGATGTTATGCCATGGTGGTACCCTTTCGGCTGTATTGCATTTATCGTTGGCGGTATCCTGATTTTCCTGAAACCGGAATGGCTCTGGGCGCTGACAGAGCAGTGGAAGTCCTATGCGGCAGACGGACCGTCGGACTTCTATATCCTGAACACCAAAATCGGCGGTATGCTGTTTGCGGTATTTGGGGTCGTCGCACTGGTTCTTCCGCTTTTTCTTACTTGATGGTTCCGGCTTTGGGCAATACCGCATAATTCTAAGTGCCGATACGGCGAGCGAGGTGCGGCAGATGCTAAGCCAAAAGCGCAGATAATACTTTGTGTATTATCGAGCATTTTGGCAACGCAGTTGCCGTGCCGCAGCCGCCGGAGCAGTGCTTAAGCCGTCAGGCGGGAATTGTGCGGTATTGCCTTTGCTTTTTCACAAAATAACAGCATCCGTATGGTGCCCCCTACCCGTGGGCCGCCATGCGGATGCTGTTTTGCGTTTGTTATGCTTTTCTGGTAGTGACACCGTACAGGCTGTTCCAGGTTGCGCGGCCCAGCATGCCGTCCGGTTTCAGGTCATGCACTACCTGCCAGGCCAGAACCGCTTCCCGCGTGCTGGCACCGTAACGCCCATCGGTGGTCAGTTCCGGCACCAGGGTTTTCAATTTCTGCTGGGCGCTTTTCACGGTTGCGCCCCAGCTGCCGCGGCGCATGGTAACACCGGGCCAAATCTCCCCTTCCCCGTTTTTATCCGCCCAGGCGCGGTACAGGGCATCCCAGGTATCGCGGCCCACGTGGCCGTCAATTTTCAGCCCCTGTTCCCGCTGGAACCGCCGCACTGCGGTTTCGGTGCTGGTGCCGTAGCGTCCATCCACATTCAGTCCGCCCAGCCAGCGCTGTACCAGGGCAATATCCGGGCCGGATGCCCCCGGCCGCAGCACGGTTCCGCCATATTCCGGCATTGCATTTGCCATAAAAAAGCCCCCTTTGCTGTGTGTTGCAGGCTTGCCGCCCGCCCTCATTTCACACTATGCAAAGGGGGTTCGTTTTGTGTTAAGATATTCTGTATTTTTAAGCAATATAGCCGCCGCTACGCAGGACAAAGATCCAGAACGTCAGCGATAGCGCCGAGAACAGCGTGGTTGCCGCCACACAGCTGGCCGTCAGCACACCCTCATGGCCCATGTTCTTGGCCATAACGTAAGAGCTTGGCGTGGTGGGGCTGCCCAGCATGATGAGCAGGGCAATCAGCTGCTGGTCCCGGAAACCGAGCTTGACGGCAATGGGGATAAAGATCGTGGTCAGCACCATCAGCTTGCAGCAAGCCGCCACCAGGGTGGGTGCCAGCTTTTTGATGGCCTTGGCTCCCTCAAACGAAGCGCCGATGGAAAGCAGCGCCAGCGGGGTGGTCAGGCTGGAAAGGCTGGTCAGGGTTTTCTGCGCCAGGGTAGGCAGGCCAAAGGGCAGCAGGCTGTACAGCGTACCCAGAATAATGCCGTCCAGAATGGGGTTGGTCAGCACACCGTACAGCAGCTTGGAGGGGGTCACTTTGCCATGCTGCTGCGGGCTTTCCACCGTCAGGATAATGACCGCAAAAATGTTGAACAGCGGCACACTGCCCAAAATCATCAGGGGGGCCATGCCGGAAGTGCCGTAAATGTTCTGGATGAATGCCACGCCCAGAATGGCCGCGCTGCTGCGGTAGCTGGCCTGTACGAACTCACCCACCAGGGTTTTATCTTTCAACAGGCGGCGCGCCAGCACCCAGATGACCACAATAGCAATGGCCGTTACCGCAAAGCAGAACAAGACAAACTTTGCATCAAAGCTGTGGGCAAGGTCCAGGGTTGCCATATCACAGAACAGCATGACCGGCAGCGTTACCTTGAACACCAGCTTGTCGGCCACGGTGCAGAACTGCTTTGGCAAAAAGCCTTTTTGCCCCAGCGCCCATCCAATGACCATCACCAGAAATACCGGAAGGGTCGCGTTCAGGCTGAACATTAAATTATCCACATTGATCCCTCTTTATATTACGTCCTTAGGCAACACCGCACAATTCCCGCCTGACGGCTTAAGCACCGCTCCGGCGGCTGCGGCACGGCATCTGCGTTGCCAAAATGCTCGATAATGTCGGGTTGCGGTACCCGCATCGTGCTTCGGGGGCAAAAGCCCCTCGCACTCTGCGACCGCTGCCCCTGCTTCGGTTCGCTGTTTCCGCCACTGGCGGCGCTCACCTTTGCAGCATCCAGTATTATCTGCGCTTTTGGCTTAGCATCTGCCGCACCTCGCTCACCGTATCGGCACTTAGAATTATGCGGTATTGCCCTTACATTCCCGCAGCCATGCTTGGGGCAGGCCCGCAGGATTGTTTTGATGATACGATTATACCATATCATTCCGGCAAAAAACATGCCGAGAATGACCACATTTGCACGGCTTTCCGCCGCACTTTTTGCGCAACTGGCCTTTAATTCGTATCCACTCTCACATCACCGCACAAGCGCGCCGTTACAAGGTCTTTGCAGCGCTCACGGTGGGCAGCGTGCAGCGGATGCTGCTGGAAGCATTGCAGCGCCTGTTCATCCCGCAGTTCTGCATAGAATATCAAGTCATAGTCCCCTCCGGCCAGGTTGAGGCCAATTTCAATGCACAGCAAGCCGTCGATCCTGCCCCGCATGGTGGCAACGGAATTTTGTAAAAACTTCAAAGCTTCAGCTTCTTGATGCTGTGCTTTTACAGCGTCGGTATATTTCCAGAACAAAATATGGCGGATCATCTCAGCTGCCTCTCTTTCGCCGCTTTTTTTAAATTATACCATACCGCCAGGCAAAAAGCACGCTGTGGAACCTGACACTCCCGGCGAACAAAATGCGTCAGTATTTGGCAGTTTTTCAACTTGTGTTTTACTGTCGTTTCTGGTAGACTAGATAAAGTATGTGTGTCTTTTTGTCCGGCCGGTTTCTGTTTGCGGCATTCTGCACGCCGGCCGCACACACATGCACGGTAAGGAGGATTCATTTTATGAGCAATCCCATTGATTATTCCCAGGGCATTTACGATGCCAAAAAACTGGGCACACCCCGGCTGCTGATCCTGGGTGCGCAGCACATGTTCGCCATGTTTGGCGCAACCGTGCTGGTTCCCCTGCTGACCGGCCTGAGCGTTTCCACCACGCTGCTGTGCGCCGGCCTTGGCACGCTGCTGTTCCACATCATCTGCAAGGGCAAGGTTCCCGCATTTTTGGGTTCCAGCTTTGCCTACCTGGGCGGCTTTGCCATTGTCAGCAATGACGGTGCCAACCCGGAAAACTTGCCCTACGCCTGCGCAGCCGTTGCGTTCAGCGGCCTGCTGTATGTGCTGGTCAGCGGGCTGATCTCGGTGTTCGGCATCCGCCGCATCATGCGGTTCTTCCCGCCTGTTGTCACCGGCCCCATCATCATCTCCATTGGCCTGATCCTGGCCCCGTCCGCCATCAACAACTGCCAGAGCAACTGGCTGCTGGCTTTTGTGGCGCTGGCCGCCGTTATCGTCTGCAACATCTGGGGCAAAGGCATGGTCAAGATCCTGCCCATTCTGATCGGTGTTCTGGTCAGCTATGCGGTTGCCCTGGTAACTGGTGCGGTTGACTTTGCCGCCATCGGCGAGGCCTCCTGGATCGGTTTCCCCATCCACAAAGAGGCCATGGGTCTGTTTGCCATTGACGGCAGCGAAAAATTCATCAGCGCCCTGTTCACCATCATGCCCATTGCCATTGCAACCATGATGGAGCACATCGGCGATATTGCCGCCATCAGCGCCACCACCGGCCGCAACTATATCCGTGACCCCGGCCTGAACCGCACCCTGATGGGCGACGGCCTGGCAACCGCCATGGCCGGCCTGCTGGGCGGCCCCGCCAACACCACCTACGGCGAAAACACCGGCGTTCTGGCCCTGACCAAGATCTATGATCCCCTGGTCATCCGCATTGCCGCTGTATTTGCCTGCATCCTGAGCTTCTGCCCCAAGTTTGAAGCCATCATCAACACCATTCCTTCCGGCATCATCGGTGGTATCAGCTTTGTGCTGTACGGCATGATCTCCGCCATCGGTGTTCGCAACGTAGTGGAAAATCAGGTCGACTTTACCAACAGCCGTAACCTGATCATTGCTGCCGTTATCCTGGTGTGCGCTCTGGGCTTTAACTCCGTGGGCGGCATCACCTTCGGCATCGGCGGTGTCAGCGTTACCCTGTCCGGCCTGGCCATTGCTGCCCTGGCCGGCATCCTGCTGAACGCCATCCTGCCCGGCAATGATTACGAGTTCGACTCCAACCCCGGCACCGGCGAAGGCACCAGCCTGCGCGTCTGATCCTGCGCTTATCTGACGGGTGTGTTTGACACCTAAATAGCATCCCAACCATGATGGTGGCCGCGGCCCCGCGCCGCGCACGAAATTTGCTTTTTTCCGTTATCCCAACTTCGTAAAGATGTGGTATAATGACACTAAGCCAATTTCCCACCATCATTTTTTATTTGTGTTGGAATTCCGCGTTCCCTATAATTCCTAACTCCTAAGGCAATACCGCATAATTCTAAGTGCCGATACGGCGAGCGAGGT
>OGYH01000353.1_pt1 | contig 48988 bp, 40 predicted proteins | sample 1576511 | NCBI WGS metagenome assembly OGYH01 (sample SAMEA3541522, study PRJEB24748) | human gut metagenome | biome: human gut; feature: human-associated habitat; material: faeces | place: China | collected 2012
AAGGTCAAATGCCTGTCATGAATGATTATGAGGCAACCGCAGCAATCAGGAGCTTTCTGGGTGCATGGAAAAAGCAGGCAGGAAACAGAGAGAGGATTTTGCTATGACAGAAACTAAATACATATTTCCAAAGCAAATGCAGTCTGTAGCCGCTTTGGTTTTTATAGCCGTGCTGATCGTTCTGCTTCTTATCCTGACTGTAATGGTACATATGAGGAACAGAAAACTGAAACGTACGCTGGAAGAACAGATGGCGGAAAGACGGCTTTTGGACAAGATGTGTATAGATTTTACGGCTGTCTATTATGTTGAATTAAATATCGGTTCCTTTGAAATTCTCCATATTAATGACGGAACCAACGTAAAAAAAATGAATCTGAAACAGTGTGATAATTTTAATTATGCTACTGACCAATATGCGGTTCAGTATCTGTATGGGAAAGAAAGACAGGAATTTAAGGACTGGATTTCGACAGGGCATCTGAAGGAACAGCTTTCCCGGAATGAGCGCATTACATACCATTACAGAAGCAAACCGAATCCGAACCAGCATAAATTTTTTGAGGCACAGGCAATCAAAATATACCAGGATGAGAAACATTTTTTTGCACTGGTGGGTTTCCGGCATATTGATGATATCATGGAAAAAGAAACCACCATCCAGAATCAGTTAAAACAGGCACTGGATGAAGCACGGCTGAGTAATGAAATAATTTCAGCAATTGCCAAGAGTTACTGTTCTATCTACAGGATTGATGTGCAGAAAGATTTTTTTGAAGAGGTATCAAATGACAGTGAAATACACAAACTGACAGGAAACAGAGGATGTGCAACGGAAAAACTGTATCAGCTTTGTGATACAATGGTTGCATCGGAATACCGTCCGCTGATACGTCCATTTCTGAATGTTTCTACACTTCCAGCCAGATTGAAGACGGAAGAATGTATTTCTACAGAATACAGGATGTGCGATGGCAGCTGGCACAGGATGCTTTTTATTGTGAAAAAACGGGATGAGTCTGGAAAAGTTACCCATGTTTTATGTACGGTCCGTAGTATCAGCGATTCCAAGAGACGTGAAGAGAATCTTAACTTTGCAGCGGAAGCAGCAAAGCGTGAAGCCGAAATGAAAACAAGGTTTCTGGCAACTATGAGTCATGATATCCGTACACCACTGAATGGTATTATAGGTATGGTAAATATGGGAAATCAGTACGCAGATGATCCACAGATGCAGCAGAAGATCAGAGAAAAGGCAATGAAAACCCTGAAATATCTGGTATCTCTGGTGAATGATGTGTTGGATATGAATAAACTATAGAGCGGAGATTTGAAGGACCAGCAGCTAACCTTTGATCTGACAGAGGTACTGCGGGAACTGAACCAGATTTATGATGAGCGGGCTGCCAAGAAAGGCATCCGGTATGAGATTGACTGGGAAAATGGTACATACAATCACAGCGCTCTGGTTGGAAATCCGGTATATCTTGGCAGGACTCTGTCGAATATTATGGATAATGCCATAAAATTCAGTCAAGCGGGCAGTGTGATCACGGTCTGGGTTAAGGAAGAAATTCTGGATGATGGCAGAGCATTTTTTACGTTCTACTGTAAAGACCAGGGTGTGGGTATGAGTGAAGATTTTATTGCCCATGCTTTTGATATGTTCTCACAGGAAAGTAAGACAAGCAGATCCCGGTATGAAGGTACAGGACTGGGGCTTGCGATTACGAAACAGCTCGTGGACAGGATGGGTGGAAGTATTGAACTGAAGAGCAAAGTTGGTGTTGGTACTACAGTTATTGTAAAAATACCGTTCAAAATTGGTACACAGGATAAAAACAGTAATTTATCAGATAAGCCAGTATGCCTTGATGATTATTCAGTGGAAGGAATGCGGGCATTGGTTGTGGAAGACAATGAGCTGAACATGGAAATTTCCAGATGTATACTGGAAGACAGCGGTATGGAAGTTACATGTGCAGTAGACGGGCAGGAAGCAGTTGAAATCTTCGAGAAATCTGCACCGGATTATTTTGGGGTAATTTATATGGATATTATGATGCCGAGGATGAATGGTCTGGATGCGGCAAGGACAATCAGGGAAATGAAAAGAAGGGATGCCAGGAGGGTTCCGATCATTGCAATGTCCGCAAATGCCTTTGCAGAAGACATTATCAACAGCCGGCTGGCTGGAATGAATGTTCATCTTGCAAAGCCACTGGATGCGGAAAAAATGATCATTGCCTTAAAACAATGCATGGCAGATAATAGCGATGTAAAACTGCACGAAGATTTGTAGGAATAAAGAGACAGAGCATATAAAGTTGTTATATATTTATTTATAAAATATCATATCATATATCTTTTGGTACATATTGTCAATAAATGTTGATTTTATCGAGAGTTCATTGTATAGTACAAAGTTTTATTCTATATATGGAATATATGGACAAAAAATTTTATGGATGTATACTATCGTAGTATTTACTAAAAAGCAAAAGCAGGAGGAAATAATATTGTGCGCGATGTATTGCGGGAAGAAAAGAAATTTCTACTTAATCAGGCAGAAGCGTTAAAACTTCGGAATTATTTGTCAAATGTGGTTCATGCTGACTCGCATAATGGACCGGATGGTTATCAGGTACGTTCTTTGTACTTTGATTCTTTGTCAAATCGGGATTTTCAGGAAAAGGAAGATGGTCTGGAGTTAAGAAGAAAGTTTCGTTTGCGGGTATATAGTCCTGATGCGGATTTTGCACTGTTTGAAATGAAGCAGAAGCAGGGACCTTATCAGCGGAAGCGATCATTAAGATTATCCAGAAGGGAAGCGCAGGCTCTCATTGAGGGTGATTATTCTGTACTTCTAAACAGTGGCAGTGAGTTTGGACAGGAATGTTATTCAATTATGGAAATGTGGGCATACCGTCCTAAAACAGTTGTAGAATATGACAGATTTGCATTTATCGCGCCGGAAAATTCTATTCGAATAACTTTTGATTCCGGAATACGGGCTAATGAAGTAAATTTCAATATATTTGATAGAAATCTGATGTTAAACAGTGTAATATCTCCTTTTGCTGTAGTGTTGGAAGTAAAATATAACGGTTTTTTGTTAAGCTATATCAAGCATATGCTTCTGCCCGTTCAGAAAAGCCAGCTTTCAGTGAGCAAATACTGTATGGCAAGACAAATTGGCTTTGACTACAGATTTTAGGAGGAAAGTAAATGAAAGAGACAATTTATAACCTGCTTGCCCAGCAGGGGGATATGACCTGGCAGCAAATTACAATGCATATTCTGGTAAGTGCTGTCATTGGTCTGTTTATTTTTATTTCATATGTGATCTCACATAAGGGAACGATTTACAGCAAAAAATTTGGAGTAACACTAATCGTTCTGACTGTTATGACAGGAACAGTTATGACTGTCATAGGAAACAATATTGCATTGTCGCTTGGTATGGTCGGTGCATTATCTATCGTGCGTTTTCGAACTGCAATAAAAGATTCCAGAGATACTGTATATATTTTCTGGACGATCATTGTGGGAATATGTTGTGGAGTTGGAGATTATCTGGTTGCTGCAGTAGGCAGTTCTGCTATTTTTCTTATCTTTCTTATCATGGGAGCAATCCGCAGTGATAACCGTATGCTTTTGATCATCCGTGCAAAAAGAAGCCGCTGTGAAAATATAGAATCCCAGGTCTTTCGTTATTTTGGGACTGGTGCCGTTCTTCGGGTAAAAAATACGACAGAGGAGAATGCTGAGTACATCTATGAATTATCCAGAAAAATACTGGAAAGAGTTCAGAAACAGCATCCGGCTTTAACAGATGATTTCTATAACCTTGGACAAATCGAAAGTGTTAATATTGTAGCTCAAAGCGATGAGATTTATAACTGATATGAAATATAAAATAATAGGATTTACATGCTGCTTTGCGGTTATCCTGATTGCTGTTTTTGCGCCACTGCTTTGTCGGGACTATCGAGAAACAGAGAGAATTCACCAGCATGAACAGGAAATTCCGCAGGAACCATGTACGGATCCTGCAGATGGCGGTCTGTGTACATATCTTCCGATTGTCAAAATTGATACAGATGGGGTGGTAATCCCGGGAAGACCCATTAAGGATGATGGAAACAACCGCATTTATACACGTGCTGCTGATGGGGAAACTACAATTGCTGCTCAGATGGATATAATCGGAAATGACAGCAAAGAGTACCATCATGCAAATGAAACGGCAGATGTATCTTCTGCAATCCGCATACGAATGAGAGGTAATTCCTCAAGAGAGTTTGATAAGCCAAGCTATGACATCAGACTTGTAGATAAAAAAGGGGAAAACAATCCGCTTTCCATTATGGGAATGGATGCGCACCATGAATGGGTATTATACGGTCCCTGGCTCGATAAAACAGCCATACGAAATTATATGTTTTACAATCTTGCCGGAGAAATGATGTCTTATGCGCCAAATGTGAGATTCTGCGAAGTAATTCTTAATGGTGAATATGAAGGTCTATATGTAATGACTGAAATGATAACCGGCGGAAAAGATGGCGCAAGGCTGGGACTTCGTGTAAATGCCAAGCGCAGCACATTTTCCGGATACCTGCTTCGCCTAGATCATCAGAATGCGGGCGAAGAAGCTTTAAACAGCTTTACAACGTATACCTACAAAACTCCCTTCCTGCTGCAGATAGAATATCCCGGAAGCAGGAACAGGGATGCCGGACTGACAGAAGAAATCCGACAGGATTTTTCAAATTTTGAAAAAACTCTGTATTCATATGATTATGACAGGGAAAAATATGGCTACACTTCTATGATAGATGTAGACAGCTTTGTAGATTACTTTATAATCAATGAGCTTTCCAGTAATGCAGATGCCGGAAACTATTCCACTTATATTTATAAGGGAACAGATAATCTGTATCGTATGTGTGTATGGGATTTTAATAATGCCTGCAATAACTATTTCGAGGAGGAACTTCCTTATACAGGATTTTTCCTGAACAACCGATTATGGTTTGAAATGCTTATCAAAGATGAGGATTTTACTGAACGGATCATCCAGCGATATCATTCCTTGCGAAAAGGTCTGTTAAGTGAGGAATCACTTTATCGTTATATCGATGAAACCCTTGATTTTATCGCACCAGCTCTTGCAAGAAACGATGCACGATGGGGAAGTGTGGAACAGCAGGCAAAGGGACTTCTGATTCCGGAATCGAGAAATTTGGACAGCAGATCTGCCGCTGAAGGACAGTTAAAAGGTTACTTGCGAAACAGAGGAAAATGGCTGGATGAAAACATTGAGACTCTGCGTCAGTATTCAGCATCCTCCCGTGTAAAGCAGTATAATGAGGTTAATGATTAAAATATGAAACGATTTATTATCAGCATATCTGCCATCATTCTGCTTCTATTTATTGGATTTATAGCTGTGTTTTATGGCGGATTTTATATGGACTCAGACCGGGACAATCCTATAAACACATTTGTCCGGACTGAGGATAAAGAGATACTTATAAAGGACAAAGATAAGTGGAAACCATTTGAAGTCAGGGGAATTGATATGGGAAGCGGTATTCCTGGTGAATGGTCTACAGATTATGCGATCACCAAAGAAACCTATCTGCACTGGTTTCAGCTGATCCAGGAAGCAGGAGCAAATACGCTGAGAGTCTATTCTGTCCAGAATCCGTCTTTTTATAAAGCGTTCTATGAATACAATTCCCAACATGAGGAGCCGTTATATTTACTTCAGGGAATCTGGGTAAATGATTATATACAGAACTCCCGAGTGGATGCATATGCCGACTCCTTTGCAGGAAAGCTTCTGGATAATTGCCTGGTCACGGTAGATGTGATCCATGGAAAACGACTTATCATCAATAATGATGCAGATACAAGTACAGGACTTTATTTACACGATGTCTCGAAATGGGTGCTGGGATATATTATCGGAAATGGATGGGAAGATACAACAGTTGCATATACAGATGAGAAATATCCGGATATGGAACCTTATAAGGGAACCTATCTTACTGCTTCAAAAGATGCTTCTGCCTTTGAATCCCTGCTTGCAGAAACAGGTGACAGGATGCTGCACTATGAATCAACAAGATATGATGAGCAGCGTCTGATCTCCTTTTCCAGTGGAAATGCAACAGATCCCTTTGATTATCCTAAAGAGATTGCAGAATATTTCCGAAAATGTGCCCGGATCGACACAGAACATATAACTGCAACTGATAAATTTATATCAGGTCAGTTTGCTAGCTACAGTGCATCTCCATATGATCAGGATTACTTTTCCTGTATGGAATACACAACATGGAACAGCTTGTCTGATAAAAAGATTGACTTTAGTGACTGTATCACTCCTGACGGAAAACGGAATACTTATCGGGCATATTTAAGACTTTTAAACGAACATCATACAATGCCGGTTTTGGCTGTTGAATTTGGTGCAGCCACAGGACGAGGTGAGATTCAGGAGAATCAGGTGACCAGCAGAGGACTTGGATACTATTCTGAAAAAGAACAGGGAAAGATTCTGGTAGATTGTTATGAAGACATTATGGCTGCCGGACTTTCCGGAGGCTGTGTCTATTCCTGGCAGGATGAATGGTTCAAGCATACCTGGAATACCATGTATGCTGTAGATTTAAGCCGTAATATTTACTGGGAAGATGCTCAGACAAATGACCAGCATTTTGGCTTGCTGTCATTTGACTGTGGGGAAAAAGAAAGTGTTTGTTACGTGGACGGGGATACTTCCGAATGGACGGATAAAGATATGGTGATCCAATATGAAGACGGCTCTTTCATCAGTGCGAAGTATGATGCCTCCGATGTGTATTTATATCTCCATAAAAAGGACTTTGATCTGGAAAATGACACGCTGTATGTTCCGGTTGATACGACCCCTAAAACAGGCAGTACCCGTATGGAAAATTGTACAGCAGAATTTGAAAGACCTGCAGATTTTGTACTGATCTTAAATGGAAAAGATAATACTCGTCTGTTGGTTCAGGATCGGTATAATCCCATTCATGCCAATTATGAGGAAGATATTACAGGAAAAGATCCTTATATTGATCCACCAGCCAGGGACAGCGCTGTATTCGAAAATATCTGCATGGTATTACGGGATGTTATTGGTCAGTATCAGGATGCTGCCACACCGTTAAAAACCTTTGAAAGTGGAAAGCTGTATTATGGTAATGGAAATCCATCTGCATCTTCTTATGATTCCAGGGCAGATTTTATCTGTAACGGAGATGATGTGGAAATTAGAATCCCATGGCAGCTGCTGAATTTTTCTGATCCGTCCCGAATGCAGATCCATGATGATTATTATGACGGAAATTATGGCATTGAAGCAGTGGGGATCAAAGAGATGTTTATAGGTTTTGGCAGAGAAGAAAATACAATCGAGATGGGATGCCTTAAACTGAAAGGATGGGAGAATACAGTATCCTACCATGAAAGATTAAAAGAAGCATACCAGGTTCTGAAGACATACTGGACAGGAAAGGAACACGAATGATAGCACAGCTTGTGATTGTTTTTTATTTTATTGTCTGTGTGGGGATTATCATGTTTAACTGTTTTACAGAGATAATTTCAAGATATCGTTCCTGTGTTCTGAAAAGGAGGGAACAACGATATTGCGAAGAATACGGACAGTGGTTTTTAGAAAATATAACGGAAAATAAAAAGCAGGAAAAAAGGCTGGTTAAAGAGCTTCATTCAACCAGTAGACTTCTGACGTTCAGTGAAGCATTATCTAAAATTGAAAACAGTATGCCGGAACAATTCCAGCAGGGAATAGCATCTGTAAGTCGGCTGATGGAAGAACTGATACCGGTTTATAAAAGAAAATCGGATATGGAAAAGGCCTGCTTGGCTTATGTATTTGCCATATTTCATATGACGAAATTCCAGACTAAGGAAATTGTTTTCCCATTTCTTTTTGACCTGCTTGGAAATAAAAGTCTCTATTGCAGGGAGAATGCTTTGCGGGCATTATACAGTTCAGAAGATATACACGCGGTTATGCAGGCATTGACATTTCTGGATGCAAATGAGCAGCTGCTTCCGCATAAAAAAATACTTGTAGATGGACTTCTTTCCTTCGATAAAAAAGAAGAACTGATACCACTCCTTTGGAAAAAATTGAGTGAATTTCATCCAAGGATGCAGGTAAACTTGTTGGATTATATTCGATATGCATCGTCAAACTGGAAGGATGAAATGCTGTCCATGTTGGAAATGAGCCAGGATATGGAAATTCAAATCGCATGTGTCCGCTATTTTGGCAGATATCAGGATGAAAGAAGTGTTTCTTTTTTGCTTCATCACGCCGAAGAAGAAAAGGAAGGGTTCTGGGAATTGCAGAATGCCTGTGTTTCTGCTCTTGCTGTGTATCCCGGACCGCAGACACTGGAAATCTTGAAAAAAGAGACTTCCAGCAAAAACTGGCATGTCCGTCGTAATGCTGCAAAAAGCCTTGCAGTTCTGAATACAGATAGGGATGCATTAGCTGATATTTTACAGGGAAATGACCGCTACGCAAAAGAAATGTTAGAGTACCAGCTGGATGCAGTAAAAGCACAAAGGAGGGCGGGGTTATGACCGATGCATTTCGTTTTTTTCTGGAATGCATCAATCTGTTTTTTATTATATACCTGATTGGATATTCCAGCTTTTTGTTTTTGTCGGTTGTAGCAGGCGCAATTGAGCTGTACAGATCATACCGCCTTGAACAGATGCACAATAAACTGTGGCAAAGCTATTACATACCGGTTTCCATTCTTGTTCCGGCTTATAACGAAGAGGTTACGGTGAAGGATACAGTCACTTCACTTCTCAACCTGGATTATAAACTATATGAAATTATAGTAATAGATGATGGTTCTAAAGACAAAACATCTCAGGTTCTGATTGATGCATTTCATATGGAGCGAGTGGAACGCCCGATCCGTCATCTGATCCAATGCCAGCCTGAGGAAGAGGTTTATGAATGCCCGAACCAGAAAGTGCCCATTACTTTGATCCGCAAGAAGAATGGCGGAAAAGCAGACAGCTTAAATGCCGGAATCAATGCAGCCAGGTATCCTTGGTTTATCTGTATGGATGCGGACTCTGTTTTACAGCATGATTCGCTGGAGAAAATCGTTCGCCCGGTCCTGGAGGACGAAAATGTAATAGCCGTTGGTGGAAGTGTCCGCCCAGCCAATGGTGTTGTCATAAAAAAAGGTCATGTGATAAAATATAGGCTGCCCAGGAATATAATAGCAAGAATGCAATCCCTGGAATATGACCGTTCTTTTCTGGCAGCACGTATCCTGTTGGATAAAGTCAATGCAAACATGATCATATCCGGCGCTTTTGGATTATTTGAGAAAAAAACAGTGATTGCCGTAGGCGGATATGACAACAGTACAATGGGCGAGGATATGGAGCTGGTAGTCAGACTTCATGAATTCAGCCGCATGAATCGTAAGCCATATAAGATTCGTTTTGCACAGGATGCCATCTGCTGGTCGCAAACTCCGGAAAAATTAAGTGAATTGTGCAAGCAGCGGAAAAGATGGCAGAGAGGATTGTTCCAGTGTATGTGGGGACACCGTAAAATGCTGGCAAACCCACGGTACGGAGCTGTAGGACTTTTATCCTATCTTTATTTTCTGTTTTACGAATTATTGTCACCATTTATTGAACTTTTGGGTGTACTTACAATGGTTTTATCTGTGATGATGGATATGCTGAATGTGAAATTTATGCTGGTATTTCTTGCCTTCTATGCCCTGTATGGTATTTTACTCACATTAACTGCATATTTTTCAAGAATCTATACCATTGACCAGAAGCTTTCTTTTCGAGAACTGATCCTTGCGATTATTGCTTGTTTTTTTGAAACAACTTTTCTCCGCTTTTATCTGGTATTTGTCCGTGTGACTGCATTTGTGGGATACAAGAAGAACAAAATGAACTGGGGTAAACTGGAAAGAAAGAAAATGAACAGAATATAGTTTTATTACTATGCCAATTTATCTAGTGTGACGACAAGCTGATTTCTAACGCAAAATGTGTTACCATAAATTAACCAAATTCATTTATCAAAAAGGAGTTTTTTATGGGACGTCATACGCTATATATAGTTTCTCTTAGTCAGGAAGAGAAAAACAAGCTGCAGGCAATGAGCAAAGATAACAAACTTGCAGCACGTGTTTCCAAACGTGTCCTGATTCTTTTGGCTCTGGATGATAAGAAAAATTCCAATCTGAATCATAGACAGATTGCTTCTGCATTGAATACAACGGTAACAACCATTGTAGCAACTGCACGCGATTATTTTCAAAATGGACTGGAACATGCCATTTCCCACTATTATAATTCTTCTTCTCTGCGCCCACATAAAGTGAATGGAGAGCGGTGCTATGTGAGGTGTTTGCATCGCAGAGACTACTGAAAAGACGTATTTAGCCAACATTTTGTGTGGTTTTTGTATGTTTTTCTGAACCTGTTGGGACTGCCGATATTCGGTGGCAGTAGCCGCATAGTAGCCGCAGCGAGTGTGTGAGAAAAACTCTGTAAATAAGATTCTTCTATGATAATTAAGGGCGATGAGCTTATGGATTAGGCTTGTCGCCCTTGTCTTATATATAACAGCTGCATGCAGACATGTCACGAGCAGGCGGTTTCCCTCCTGTCTTCCAATTATTCAGGTAAACGTCCTTCGTACATAATGCTCAGTTCTCTGTTCTCAGTCTGTCTGTGATATGTACTTGACAGAAAAGATATATCTGCATCCAATTGCTCCATATCGCTACGATACTGCCCGAGTTGCTGTTCCAACAGTTGGTGACTATTCTACCGTCCGTTTTGACCGGAATGAATATTCTGTACCCGTTCGTTTTCTACGGAAATCTGTCACAGTCAAGGGATACGCCAACAGAGTGGTCATTATCTGCGATGCAGATACGATTGTTACATATGAACGCCTTTCCGGGCAGGGAAAGACAGCCTACAAGCTGGAACATTATATCGGTCTTTTGGAGCGGAAGCCTCGCAGTGTATTTCAGGCAAAACCGGTCCGGCAGACCATTAAAAAAGAAATCCTTGAACTAAGAAAGCAATTACCTGGCGGGAATAAGGATATGGTACGTCTCTTGAGAATGTGTATTGACTACGGAGAAAATCGAGTGCTCCTTACAAAGAGCTGTATTCCAGCTGGAATTACACCTACTGTGGATATTATTCGGAGTTATCTGGAAGAACCCGAAAAAATTACAGCAATTAGTTTTCCAAGTGAAGTTCATATCACCCCAACTAATTTAGCCTACTATGACGAGAAATGCACTTTTCGACAACTATCATTTTATAGGAGCCCTGATGGCTTGCCTATTGCCTATTTGCTTTTGCGAACTTGATTATACGCTATCCAGAAAAGAGTTTCCCTTGGAACAATACAATTACTTGGTTACTGTATGGTGTATATTTTCTTGTGATAGTAGTGCTGCTTATTGCTCCTAAGATGAAGAAGTGAGAAACTTCAAGTTTGTCAACTTGCTCTTTGAGAGAGGAAAAATCCTTTTCTCAAAGGACTTTCTATTTATACGGATATTCGCAAACTGCAAGATCAAGCTAAAACTTCATATACTCTAAGCATAAGGAGGTTGAGGCTTGGCTATGAACGACAGTTTAGCAAAAGTACACCCGGAGCTTGTTTCGGAGTGGTCGGAGAAGAATTTAACGCTTACGCCTGTAACATTACGTTCGGTTCAAATAAAAATGAAATCCAGCAGAGGTGCCTGACCGCGATGGTATTCTACGGTCAGGACACCGGCTGCAAGCTGCAGGAAAATCACGATGAGCTGGGCGTTCTGCTGCCGCTTAAGGAGTTTGAACATAACATCCTGCACCATCTCGAGCAGGTGGACGGCATTATGCTGCGCTGTCGCGAGGAAATGATCCATCAGGCAGGCAAGGACTCGCTGTCGCTGTAAAAAGCATAACAAAACCGCTGCTATGAGGAAAACTCACAGCAGCGGTTGTGGCTTGTCTGCAGAAAATCAGGTGCAGTAACGGAACATCTTATCCGTCATAATGCGGGCGAAGATCAGTCCGAGCGGGAGCGCGAGAATGATCAATGTGGCAGATGCGAACCACGAAGCGGAAATACTCAGGTTCATCGTACCGAGATTGTAAATTACACGGTAGAGATAGAGACCGTGCACCTGCTCGATCTCGTCAAGATGGGTGTGCAGCTGCTTGCCCGTCATGCGGGAGCAGCTGTCGGCAAACTCAGCGACGCACTGCTCGAGTCGGTTGCGTTTTGAGGTGCTGGTCAGCGTAAGCGTCTGCGAAAACGCCTGCTCCGATGTTCCATCTGATAACATCGGAGCAGGCGATAAAAAAGGGGAGTCAGCGGGTAGCCTTCAGGCGTGCCATAGCACGGGCCAGAGCCGCTTTGGAGAGATGATATTCACGAATACTCTGCTTCTGGCGCAGCCGTTCTTCCGCGCGCTCTTTGGCGCGTTCGGCACGCGCACGGTCGATTTCGTCAGGACGTTCGGCGCTGGATACCAGAAGAATGCAGTAGTCCGGCATAATTTCTGCGAAGCCGTCGCTGACAACGACCTCGTGCGGTGTGCCGTCTGTCTGGAACCGCACCGTACCCGGACGGAGTGCGGTAACGACCGGCTCATGTCCCGGCTGCACGCCGTATTCACCGTCGAGTGCAGGCATAGTCAAATTGGTTGCCGGTCCGGTGTAAAACTGCCGGTCCGGCGTGATGATCTCCAGATAGAAGGTGTTCTCCATCAGAGTGCCCCCATATCCTTGGCCTTTTTGTGGACCTCGTCTACCGTGCCGACCATGGAGAAGGCAGCCTCCGGATACTGGTCAAGTTCACCGCCGAGCAGCGCTTCAAAGCCGCTGATGGTGTCCTCAAGCGTTACATAGCGCCCTTCCAGACCGGTAAACTGCTCGGCAACCGAGAACGGCTGCGAGAAATACTGCTGCATGCGGCGGGCACGATCGACAATGCGGCGGTCGTCTGCACCAAGCTCCTCCATACCGAGGATGGCGATGATGTCCTGCAGTTCGCGGTAACGCTGCAGCAGCTCCTGTGCGCCGCGTGCGACCTTGTAATGCCGCTCACCGACAATATCCGGCTCGAGGATACGCGAGGTGGAATCCAGAGGGTCAACGGCAGGGTAGATGCCCTGCTCGACAATCTTACGGGAGAGGACGGTCTTGGCGTCCAGGTGGGTAAACGTGGTCGCCGGAGCCGGGTCGGTCAGGTCATCCGCCGGAACGTAGACCGCCTGCACGGACGTGATTGCGCCGTCCTTGGTGGAGGCGATACGCTCCTGCAGAGCACCGACCTCATCAGCCAGCGTCGGCTGGTAGCCGACCGCCGAGGGCATGCGGCCCATCAGTGCGGAAATCTCCGAGCCTGCCTGTACATAGCGGAAAATATTGTCGATAAACAGCAGCACGTTCTGCTTTTTCACATCGCGGAAGTATTCCGCCATGGTCAGACCGGTCAGTGCAACGCGCATACGCGCTCCGGGCGGTTCGTTCATCTGTCCGAACACGAGCGCGGTCTTGCTCAGTACGCCGGATTCCGCCATCTCGCGCCACAGGTCGTTGCCCTCTCGCGTGCGTTCGCCGACACCGGTGAAGATGGAGTAGCCGCCGTGCTCGGTGGCGATGTTGTGAATCAGCTCCTGAATGAGCACGGTCTTGCCGACACCGGCGCCGCCGAACAGACCAATCTTGCCGCCCTTGGCATACGGCGCGAGCAGGTCGATGACCTTGATGCCGGTCTCGAGAATCTCGGTCGTCGGGTTCTGCTGTGCAAAATCCGGCGGCGCACGGTGGATGGACCACTTTTCCGGTGCGTTTACATCGCCCTTTTCGTCGATCGGCTGACCGAGCACGTTGAACATGCGTCCAAGGGTCGCTTCACCGACCGGCGCTTCAATCGTGTGACCGGTGGACAGCACCTCGTCGCCGCGGCCGATGCCCTCACTCGGGGAGAGCATGATGCAGCGCACGGTGTCGCCGCCGACGTGCTGTGCGACCTCCATCATGCGCGGCTGTCCGTCCGGTGCAACGGAGAGTGCTTCATTTATCTCAGGCAGGCTGCCGCCGTCAAAAGCAACGTCCACAACCGGACCTGTTACCTGTACCACGGTACCTTTGCGTTTCATAGTAATTTCCTCACTTTCTATGCGCGTCTGCCGTCTGCGAGAAAGCGGACGGTCCGCGTCGGAATCGGACGGCGGGGCTGCGGTGTTTCCGCGGCGCTGCCCTGTGTGCCGCCGACGATCTCGGTGATCTCCTGCGTGATGGCGGACTGCCGTGCGCGGTTGTAGTGCAGCGACAGCGATTTGAGCATATCGCGTGCGTTGTCGGTCGCGGAGTCCATTGCCGTCATGCGGGCATTCTGCTCGGCACAGAAGGACTCGACCAGCGCGCCGAACAGCTCACCCTTGACGTAGCCGGGCACGAGATGCTCGAGTACGCGGTCTGCCGAGGGCACATACTGCACCATTTGATGATACGGTCCGTGTTCACTCGGACGCGGCTCCCATGGGAACGCGTCAATGTCGAGCGGCAGCAGCTTCTGCACGCGCGGCTCAAGCCGCATAGGCGTTACCATTTCGGTGTAAACAACATACACGTCGTCCAGCTGACCTTCGCGGAACAGACGGATGAAAATATCCGCAATGTCCCGCGCACGGGCAATCGTCGGGTCCTGCACGGTGAACATGAACTCGCCGTCCACGCGGATGTCGCGCTCGGCGAAGTACGCGCGGCCCATCTGACCGATGAGGAACAGCGTTGGATCGTCCTCCCGCGCAAGATGCTTTTCGGCCAGACGCAGCACGTTGTGATTGTACGCACCGGCCAGTCCCTTGTCGCCCGTGATAACGATGTAGCCGGACTTGCGGCGCTTGACCTCGGGCCGCTTGTCGAAATAAATATGCTCGATTTCAGGGGAATGGTGCAGAATATCGGCAATCGTGGAGCTGATCTTGAGAAAATACGGCTGCACATTGTTCAACTGCTGCCTTGCCTTGCGCAGCTTGGAGGACGAGATCAGATACATCGCGTTTGTGATCTTGAGCGTTTGCTGCACACTGTCAATGCGGGTGCGGATCTCCTTTATGCCTGCCATGCTGCACTCACCTGATCTTTATAGGTTTTCAGGGCCTCCCGGATCTGCTCGGCAGCCGTGCCGGTCAGGGTGCCGGTAGACTGAATCTCTGTCAGCAGGGAATCGGGCAGGCTGTCGGCAAATTTCTGCACAAAATCGCGTACCCGGTCGAGCGGAACATCGCTCAGCAGACCGTTGGTCGCAGCATACAGGATAACCGCCTGCCGCCACACCGGCATCGGGTGACACAGCGGCTGCTTGAGGATTTCCATCAGGCGTTTGCCGTGCTCGAGGGCCTGCTGAGTGTCCTTATCCAGATCCGAGCTGAACTGGGTGAATACCTCCAGCTCGCGGAAGCGGGCAAGATCGATACGCAGCGTACCGGCGGTTTTCTTGATGGCCTTGGTCTGTGCCGCACCGCCGACACGCGATACCGACAGGCCAACGTTGATCGCCGGACGCTGACCGGCAAAGAACAGGTCGTTTTCCAGATAAATTTGACCGTCCGTGATGGAAATGACGTTGGTCGGAATGTAGGCGGAAACATCGCCTGCCAGCGTTTCGATAATGGGAAGCGCGGTCATCGAGCCGCCGCCGTACTCTGGCGTCAGGCGGCAGGCACGCTCGAGCAGACGGGAATGCAGGTAGAATACGTCGCCCGGATACGCCTCACGGCCGGGAGAGCGGCGCAGCAGCAGCGACAGCGTGCGGTAAGCGACTGCGTGTTTGGACAGATCGTCGTAGACGATGAGCACATCGCGACCCTGACTCATGAAATACTCGCCGATAGCGGCGCCGGCATACGGCGCGATATACTGCTGCGGTGCACCGTCTGCTGCGGTGGCAGAAACGATGATGCTGTAATCGAGTGCGCCGTATTTCTCGAGCGTGCCGCGCAGACGCGCCACTGTGGATGCCTTCTGGCCAATGGCAACGTAAATGCAGATCATGTCCTGACCCTTCTGGTTCAGGATAGTGTCGATGGCGATGGAGGTCTTGCCGGTCTGGCGGTCGCCGATGATCAGCTCACGCTGGCCGCGTCCGATCGGCACCATTGCGTCAATGGCAAGAATGCCGGTCTGCATCGGCTGGTTTACCGGCTCACGCGATACCACACCCGAAGCCTCTCGCTCGATCGGACGGCGCTCGGTCGTTTCAATCGGTCCAAGGCCGTCAATCGGTTCACCGAGGGCGTTGACCGTGCGGCCGATCATCGCATCGCCGACCGGAACGTCAGCCGCACGTCCGGTGCGGCTGACCGCCGAGCCTTCATGCAGGCCGTCCTCGCTGCCGAGCAGTACCACGCCGACGCTGTCGCGTTTAAGGTCGAGCACGATGCCGTGCACACCGTTGTCAAACTGCACCAGTTCGCCGTATACAGCGCGGTTTAGACCGTAAACGGTGGCGATACCGTCGCCGACCTCGATGACCGTGCCGGTTTCGTCGCAGCGCGTGCGGTTGTCATATTGTTCAATCTCCTCGCGGAGAATAGATAAAATCTCATCTGAATGGTTCAATGGTTTTCACCCCTTTACAGGTCATGCGCCAGTGCGCGAAGCTGTCCGCGCACGCTTTTATCGTAGGTTACGCCGTCGATTTCGGCAGTAAAGCCGCCGAGCAGCGTGTCGTCCTGCACGATTTCAAACGTAACCGCACAATAACTGTGTCGTGCGCACAGCAGTTTGGCAAGCGAACGCAGCGATTCATCATCCGGTTCGCGGGCACAGCGAAATACGCACAGGCCCTCGCCGCTGTCGCGCAGCTCAAGCAGACGAAACTGCCGGACGATCTCCGGCAGGAGCGCAAAGCGGTTTTTGTCCGCCAGCAGCAGATAGAAGTGCTTCAGCTCGCCCATCGCATCAAAATCAGGCAGGCGGGACAGCACAGCCTTTTTCTCCCGCGCGGAAACGGCAGGAGAGCACAGTGCATCCCATAACGGCGCACAATCGGTCAGATAATCGGCGGTGTGCTGCAGATCGCTCAGCGTGCAGCCGGTATGGCGCAGTGCACCGGCATACTGTACAGCGGTCGAGCTCATCGTGCGGCCTCCGTTTCTTCACGCAGAAAATCGTCGATCATGTCGCGGTCAGTGTCGCTGTTCAGCTTCTGCCGGGATACCTTGGCGGTGGTCAGCAGAACGAGAGCGGCAATCTCCTTTTTCGCCTCACGGAGCATCTGCGTCCGCTCGGAATCCCGACGGCGGGCAGCCTGCTCGTCCAGCCGCTGCACAGCGGTCTGCGCTTCTGCAACCAGACGGTCATACTCCTGCTGACCGCGTACACGGGCGTCCTCGATGATCTGTGCGGCCTCCTGCTTTGCGGAAGCAAGCTGCGCGGCGTGCGCGGTCTGCTGCTGCTCGGCCTCGGCGAGACGCTTGTCCGCCTGATCGAGCGTGTCCGACACCTGCTGCGCACGGTCATCGAGCATTTGGGTAATGGGGCCGAACAGGAATTTCTTCATCAGCACGAACAGGATGAGCAGATCAACAAACACCCAGATAATCTGCGAATTTAGATTGAGGATCATTCGATCTCACCCCGATCAATTCATGAAAATAAGCAGGATACCGATCAGAAAACCGTAGATGGCGGTTGCCTCGGCCAGTGCACAGCCGAGGATCAGGTTTTTGCTGATCTGGCCGGAGGCCTCCGGCTGACGCGCAATGGCTTCCGAGGATTTCGCGGTTGCATAGCCGATACCAAGACCGGCACCGATGCCGGTCATAACTGCAATAGCTGCACCAATAGCAATACTCATTTTTTTGTGGTCCTTTCTCAGATAAAACAGTGCTTATTCAAGCGATTCCGACAGGAAAAGTGTTGTCAGGAATACAAATACGATTGCCTGTATCATGCCGTCGAATACATCGAAATACAGGCTCAGCGGGATGGGGACAACGACCGGAATGGCCATTTTGACCAGCTCCATGATAACGAATCCGGCGAAAATGTTGCCGAACAGTCGCATGCAGAGCGACAAGGGCCGAATGCCAATCTCCATAATGTTGAGCGGCGTGACGACCGCAACCGGTTCGCTGAACTTTTTCAGTCCGCCGCGCAGACCGTGGAACCGGAACTGTGAGCCGTAGATCAGCAGGGCGCTCATGATCGCCAGGCCGGCAGTGACGTTCAGGTCTTTGGTCGGCGGCGTTACGCCGAACAGACCGGCCATGTTCGCCAGCGCAAGATACAGGCCTACCGTGCCGAGGTACGGAGCGAAGGTGCGCCAGTATCGGTCGCCCAGTGTGTCGCGGCAGAAATTGTTGATGAAGCCCACCAGCATCTCTGCGGCGATCTGCTTTCGCCCGGGACGCTTGCGCAGTCCGTGCGTCAGCCAGATGGCAAGCAGGGTCAGCACAACTATGATTGCCCAGCTTACCACAGCGGATTCCGGAACCGGTATTCCGCCAAACAGCGGAATCTCGAACGCAATATGGGTTTGCAGTTCGGCATTCAATTCCGCTTTGATTTCACCCAAAGGGCATCACCTCGTTTGTCTATAAGTTGGTTTACGCGCTTATTGTAAAAACCTGTCGGAGTTTACGCAAGCTTATGAAACTAAAAAAAATTAACCCGCGCAATTTGACAGATTTGCATAAATCTGCAGAGGGGATTTGATGAATGTTGACCAGTGTGTTATGATATGAAGTATCTTCTTAAAAGGAGTGGATGAATTTGATAAATGCACGTTCCTCCGGCTCACTGCACCGGCAGGTGCGCCGGATGCTGATCCTGTGCATTGCGGTGGTGGTGCTGCTGTCCACGTCGGTCGGTTTGGGCATCGGTCTGTATCAGGAGGTGCGGACGCGCGACCAGCTGCTGTCCAATGCGGCGCAGATGGCGGCAGATGCGCCGCTGCTGATCGAGGATATTCGGGCAGATAACGCACAGCAGTATTTGGCGCGGACCGTACAGCGTGTATCTGAAGTAGATATGCTCGGCGTGTATGATATTAAGGGTAAGCCGACAGTGTTTTACGATCTCGTGTCCGGTACAGGCGACGCATCTTTGCTGCCCGAACTGAAAGCGGATACGGTCAGCCGCCTGTGCAGCGAGGAAAAGCCGGTGCTCTCGAACGATGAGATGCCGGACGGCGCGGATCGCTGTGCCTATGCTGTCATGCGCGATGAAACCGGGCAGGCAACCGGTATCGTCATGGCAGGGCTGTATCTGCGTTCCTACCATCGGACGGTGCTGCGTGTGCTGCTGTCGTATCTGCTCATCACGCTGTTCGCGCTTGGCATCGGCAGTCTGCTCAGCGTGCGGTTTTCCAAGCGGGTCAAGCGGGAACTGCTGGGCTATGAGCCGGACGCGTTCCGTCAGCTGTTTCTGCAGCGCATGGATATTCTGGATGCATTGGATGAGGGTCTGATGGCGATCGACGAACACAGCATGATCACCTATATGAACCGTGCGGCAGCGGATATCCTCAAAATCAAGGTGAAGGATGCACTCGGTCAGCCGTTACAGACGGTTTATCCGCGCTCAACGATGGCGCGCGTGCTGCAGACCGGCAAAAGTGAATACAACATCGGTCTGGAGTCCATCAAGCATGTTTCGGTCATTTCTGACCGTATGCCGCTCTGGCGGGACGGCAAAGTGGAGGGTGTTATCGCTATTTTTCGCAACCGGACTGAGGTCACGCGGCTGGCGCAGGATTTGACCGGCGTGCAGCACATAGTCGGTGCGCTGCGGGCGTATACGCATGAGTTTACCAACAAGCTGCATGTGATCCTCGGTCTGCTGCAGCTGGGCGAGGACAAGCAGGCGGAGGAGTATGTGCTGCATTTGACGCAGACGCGTGCGCACTCGATCAGCTATATTTCCGAGCGTATTCGGGAGCCGTCGGTTGCGGCACTGCTGATCGGCAAGGCATATCGTGCGGCGGAGCTGGGTATCCGGTTTGTGCTCGACCCGGCGAGTGAGCTGCATGGAGACGGACGGTATCTTCCGGCGAGCAGTCTGATCACCATTCTTGGAAACCTGATTGAGAATGCGTTCGACGCACTGCGGAACGCACCGGAGACCGCACAGAAGGAAGTGACGGTCAGCATCCGCGAGGGCGAGCACGGTATGCTCATCAGTGTGGACGACAGCGGTGCAGGCATTGCTGCCGATAAGCTGGACCGCATTTTCGAGCGCGGCTTTTCCACCAAAGGAGAGGGCAGAGGCACCGGTCTGTCACTCGTCAAGGAGACCGTGGACGCGTTCCACGGCACGATTCGCGTCGAGTCCGAGCCGGGAATCGGCAGCTCGTTCATCATTACGGTTGCGGAATCCGCAAACAGACAGCAGTAGGGAGGAAATCCGATGTACACAACGGTTATTATTGAGGATGATCCGATGATCACACGGCTCAACCGCCGGTATATCGAGCAGGACAGCCGGTTTGCCGTCGTGCAGACGTTTTCGGCGGCGCATCCGGCATTGTTCTGGCTGCGGCGCAACCCGATCGACCTGATTATTTTAGACGTTTACATGCCGCAGATGAGCGGCACCGAGCTGCTGCTGCAGCTTCGTGCGGAAGGCGTGGACGCGGATGTCATCATGGTCACATCTGCGAATGACGCAAAAACGGTTAACGATGCCGTGCGATTGGGCGCGGTGGATTATCTGGTCAAGCCGTTCGCGTATGAGCGGTTCCGGCAGGCGCTTGATGTGTTCTGCCGCCGGCGAGAAAGCGTGCAGCGCGACAGCTTCAGTCAGGATGTGCTTGACCATACGCTGTTTCAGGCGGCTGCGCCGACACCGCCTGTCACACCGCCGAAGGGTCTGCAGAGCCAGACGCTTTCGCGCATTGAGGCATATCTGCGCGCCGCGCCGGAGACACGGCATACCAGTGATGAGATCGCATCGCATGTCGGTCTGTCGGTCGTGACCGTGCGGCGGTATATGAATTATCTGGCAGAGCAGCAGGTCATCGGCAGTGAGATGGATTACCGTACCGGCGGACGGCCGTGCCTGGTGTATTTTCTGAGAAAGTAACGATTTTCTCAAAACGAAGGATTTGTATAGCTCAAGCGTCAAGAAAATGGGTTCTGTGAGCATTGACGTCGCAGAACCTCGAATTTGAACAATCGACCCGTCGAGAAATCGGCGGGTCTTTTTTTTGCTCATCGGAGGCGCGGCGGTGTGTTCCTTTCGCAGCCTTGCAGCTGCACAGCGTCTCACGCCGGTATCCCGTCTCAACCTGTTTTACAGGAATATTCGCCGCAAAAGCGCTCCAAATACGGCGAACAGTCTGTGTTCCTGCCTGTTTTGACAGAAAAAAGGCGGAATTCCTTGAAATACCGCCTGCAAAGTGCTATGCTATTTTATATATTGCCGCTTTGCGGCGAGGCAAGAGGGAAAGAAGGGCAGTCTGTCGGGGAGAGGCGGCTGTCACGGGTAAGGAGAATCGGTTGATGAAAACAAAAAAGAGGAAGCGCGGTCTGTTCTTCCTGCTCGCGGTACTGGTAACAGCGGCATGTCTGCTGACCGGCTGCGGCGCACAAAAGAGCGAAGCGCAGGAGGATGCGGAGACCATTCAAGTCTATCTGTGGAACACCACACTGTATGAAAATTACGCCCCCTACATCCAGTCGCAGCTGCCGGATGTGAATATTGAGTTCATCGTCGGCAATAACGATCTGGATTTTTACAAATTTCTGAACGAGAACGGCGGTCTGCCGGACATTATCACCTGCTGCCGCTTCTCGCTGCATGATGCTGCGCCGCTGAAGGACAGTCTGATGAACCTCGCCACGACCAACGAGGCGGGCGCGGTCTACAACACCTACCTCAACAGCTTCAAAAACGAGGACGGCAGCGTAAACTGGCTGCCGGTCTGCGCGGACGCGCACGGCTTTGTGGTCAACCGCAGTCTGTTCGAGAAATACGGCATTCCGCTGCCCACCGATTACGACAGCTTTGTTTCCGCCTGCAAAGCGTTTGAAAAGCACGGCATCCGCGGCTTTGATGCGGACTATACCTACGATTACACCTGCATGGAAACCCTTCAGGGACTTTCGGTTTCCGAGCTTTCCTCGGCGGAAGGCCGCAAATGGCGCGCCGCGTACAGCGACCCGGCCAGCACCGAGAAAGTCGGTCTGGACGACACCGTCTGGCCGACCGCATTCAAGAACCTCGAGCAGTTCATCCGCGACACCGGCCTGAACGCCGCTGACCTGACACTGAACTACGACGACATCATGGACCGGATGCGCAGCGGCGAGCTTGCCATGTGCTTCGGCACCTCGGCTAACGTTAAGATCCTGCAGGATGAGGGTATCGATACGACTTTCCTGCCGTTCTTCGGTCAGGACGGGCAGCAGTGGCTGATGACTACCCCGTATTTTCAGGTTGCGCTGAACCGCGAGCTGGAACAGGACAGCGCACGCCGCGACAAGGCGATGCAGGTGCTCCATGTCATGCTCTCCGAGGAAGCACAGAACCACATCGTCTATGACGGACAGGACATCCTGAGTTACAGCCAGAACGTCAGCCTCCGTCTGACCGATTATCTGGAGGACGTGCGCCCGGTGGTCGAGCAGAACCATATGTACATCCGCATCGCCTCCAACGATTTCTTCTCGATCTCCAAGGATGTGGTCTCGCGCATGATCGCGGGCGAATACACAGCAGAGCAGGCGTATCAGGCGTTCAACGCGCAGCTGCTTGCGGACGAGCCTGCCCCGGATGCGGCTGTGCTGACCTCGGACAAGGGCTATTCGAACGTTTTCCATGCGGACAGCGGCAACGCTGCCTTCTCCGTAATGGCGAATACGCTGCGCGGCGTGTATGACACCGATGTGCTCATCGCTGCGGCGAACAGCTTTACCGGCAGCGTGCTGGCGGCAGACTATACCGAGAAGATGGCGGCCTCTATGATCATGCCGAACGATCTACGCGCGTATCAGCGCACGATGAACGGTGCGGAGCTGACCGAGACCGTCCGCGCCTTTGTCGAGGGCTGCGAGGGCGGCTTTACGCCGTTCAACCGCGGCTCTCTGCCGGTGGTCAGCGGCATCGCCATCGAGGTCAAGGAGGAAAACGGTGGCTTTACGCTGATCGGGATCACGCGGGACGGCAAACCGCTCCGCGAGGACGAGACCGTAACCGTAACCTGTCTGGCGACGGCGGGCAGCATGGCGCCGCTGTTTGCGGACGAGAGCCGTGCCTTCGAGGGCGGCGACACGAGAGTTCGGGACACCTGGAGCGCGTATGTTTCCGGAGGGAACGCCGTACTGGCGGAGCCGGAAAACTATATTACATTGAGGTAAACGAAAATGGCAGATAAAACACGCGGAAGCAAAATAAAATACCGCTTCCTGAAAAAATGGCGCCGCCCTGCCGCCGCACTGTTGGCTCTGGCGGTGCTGCTCGGCGGCATCTGCTATCGGTATTTCTTGTTTATGTCGCAGACGGTCTATCGGGAGAGCACCTCGCATCTGTCGGAGATCCTGCGTAAATCCGACAATATGCTGAACCATCTGGTCAGCCGAAACCAGATGATTCTGCATCTGTGGAACGATTTTCTGAAAAACGCCTCGAGCGAAGAACAGATCCGTTCCAGTCTGAACGAGATGCAGAAGGAGACCGGCTGCGCCGCCCTCTACTTCCTCGCCTCGGACGGCAGCTGCATGACGCAGGACGGCGAAAAGAGCAGCCTTGGCTCGCAGACCGATCTGGACACGCAGCTTTTCGCCGGAGAGGATGTCGTTGTGAATGCGGTGCTGCCCGGAAAGCCGCAGATGCTCGTGTTTGCCTGCCCGGAGATGAGCGGCACCTACCGCGGCTTCGCCTATGATGCGATCGCCATCGCCTACTATAATGATATGGTGCTGAACGCGATCGACAACTCCGCCTTCGAGGGCACGAGCCACAACTATGTTGTCTACCCGGACGGGCGCGTTGTGCTCGATAGCGAGGCTGACGGTGAGAACGGCAGCGAGAAATCGGTCTATAATTTCCTCGCGGAGCTGCGCAGCAGCTCCAATCTGTCCGATAAAGCGTTCGATGCGCTGAGTGACGATTTCGCGCAGGGCAGGAACGGCAGTCTGATGCTGACGCTGCATGGAACCCGGTACTATCTGGTCTACGAGAACACAGGCATTCAGGACTGGATCATGCTCAGCCTTGTCCCGGTCAGCGTTGTTAACGCCAGCATGGATACGCTGTGGCACCGGACGGTCGAGATCGTGGTCGTTATCGCGTGCCTGCTTATGGTGCTGCTTATCGCGCTCATCGTGCACAGAAGCCGTGACGCGCTGCGTCGGAGAGATACCGAGATTCTGTACCGGGATGAGCTGTTCACCCGGCTCTCACGCAACGTGGATGACGTTTTCCTCATGATGGACGCCGAAACCTCCCACGTGGACTATGTCAGCCCGAACATCGAGCGGCTGCTGGGCGTGCCGCTCGAGCAGGTGCAGCAGGACATCCGTGCACTGCGGGCGCTGCACCCGAAGGATTCTCCCGACCACGATAAGAACTTCTTCGCGGGGATTCAGTGCGGCGAGCAGAGCGAATGGAACGCCGATTATGCCCATCAGCAGACCGGTGAGCGCCGCTGGTTCCACATCGTCGCCATGGGCAGCGAGGTCGCAGGCCGGACCAAGTACATCCTCGTGATGTCCGACCGCACGGCTGACCGGAAGATCAATCAGGCGCTTTCCGAGGCGGTTGCGGCCGCCGAAGCCGCCAGCCGCGCCAAGAGCACCTTCCTGTCCAATATGTCGCACGATATCCGCACACCGATGAATGCGATCATCGGCTTTACCACCCTTGCGGTCAGCAATATCGACAATCAGGAACGGGTGAAGGACTATCTGACCAAAACCCTCTCCTCGAGCCGCCACCTGCTTGCGCTCATCAACGATATTCTGGACATGAGCCGCATCGAGAGCGGCAAGCTCCAGCTGGAGGAAACCGAGGTCAACATCCCCGAGATGCTGCACGATATCAAGACCATCGTCAGCGGACAGATACACGCCAAGCAGCTCGAGCTTTATATGGATGCGCTTGACGTTACCGACGAGGACGTTTACTGCGACCGGACACGGATGGGGCAGATTTTGCTCAACCTGCTGTCCAACGCCATCAAGTTCACGCCGGCGGGCGGCACGGTTTCCGTGCGTGTCCGGCAGCTTGCCGGAACCATGCGCGACTGTGCACAGTACGAGTTCCGCGTCCGCGACAACGGCATCGGCATGAGTCCGGAGTTCGCGCAGAAGATCTTCGAGCCGTTTGAACGCGAGCGTACCTCCACGGTCAGCCGGATACAGGGAACCGGCCTCGGCATGGCTATCACCCGGAACATCGTTGAGATGATGGGCGGCACGATCAAGGTGCAGACCGAGAAGAACCGGGGCACCGAGTTTATCATCTGCCTGCCGCTGCGCGTGCAGAACTGCAGCCGCCGCGAGGAAAAGATCGCGGAGCTTGCCGGCCTCAAGGCGCTGGTGGTGGACGACGATTTCAACACCTGCGACAGCGTGGCAAAGCTGCTGACCCGTGTGGGAATGCGTGCGGAGTGGACGCTCTCCGGCCGGGAGGCTGTGCTGCGTGCACGGCAGTCCATCGAGCTGGGCGACCCCTGCCGGGCCTATATCATCGACTGGCGGCTGCCGGACATGAACGGCATCGAGGTCACGCGCCAGATTCGCAGCCTGAACGACGATACCCCTATTATCATCCTGACTGCCTACGACTGGTCGGATATCGAAGGGGAGGCGAAAGCGGCGGGCGTGACGGCGTTCTGCTCCAAGCCGATGTTCCTGTCCGACCTGCGTGACACCCTGCTGACAGCCATCGGACATACGCAGACGGAGGCGCAGGACATCCTGCCCGGGAAAAACGCCGACTTCTGCGGACGGCATATCCTGCTGGTCGAGGATAACGAGCTGAACCGCGAGATCGCGATTGCAATCCTGCACGAGTACGGTTTTCTGGTCGATATCGCTGAGAACGGCGCGGTCGCGGTGGAGAAGGTCCGCACCGCGGACCCGGGCCGCTATGATCTGGTGCTGATGGATGTGCAGATGCCGGTCATGGACGGCTACACCGCCACCCGGCGCATTCGTGCGCTGAAGGACCCGGCGCGCGCCGCAGTCCCGATCGTTGCCATGACGGCCAACGTGTTTGAGGAGGAGCGAAAGCAGGCGTTCGACTGCGGCATGAACGGCTTTTTGTCCAAGCCGATCGTGGTTGAGGAGCTGATCGACGCGCTGAAGGGCATTATGCACTGACCGCGCCATGCGGATACATCAAAACCCGGAGTACCGGCCGAGAACGGCTGACGGTACTCCGGTTTTTTCGGATATGCAGAGGAAAATAAATGCCGCTGCGCCGCAATCTTCGCTTTCCTTTTCGGTCGGGAAATAGTATAATTATGGCATGGGAAAAGGAATGAATAAATTTTACCGAAGGAGGGGCAGAACATGAAAAAGCGATTAAGCATTGCTCTGCTGACCGCACTTCTCGCCATAGTGTTCGCGGCGGGCATTGGCGTTTACAGCAACTACATCGGAATGCAGATTTATCAGGAAAGCTCGAATCATCTGCTCGAAAGCTATGCGCAAATCTCCAAGACCTTCACGCTGTTCGTGCAGAGAAACTGGGCCGTGCTGAGACAGTGGAACAGTCTGATGAAGAATGCGCAGGAGAATGCGGATGTTGACAGTATCTGGCCGGATGCGCAGAGCAACAAGCTGTCGTGGCATTACAGCGACGTCTATCTGTTCAACGAGAGCACGCAGTATCTAACGGTAGATGGGCGAAAGGGCAGCGCCGACAGCATCAACGGCGTTTTTCAGGAGATGTACAGCAAGGGCGAGCCAATCGTCTCCACCTATACGGCAACCTACGGCGTGCCGAAGATCGTGTTCGCGATGCCGATGAGCCGCAGTCTGACGCTGGACGGCGTGACCTACACCGGTATCGCGGTCAGCTATGACACGGACGTGGTCGATGATCTGGTTGACGGCAGTATGTACGGCGGACAGAGCGACTGCTATGTGGTGCGCTCGAACGGCGATATCGTGCTGGAGCTTGAGCCGCAGACCGAGCTGTGCGAGGGAATGACCAACCTGTACGACCTGTCCGACCATGTTGACTGGAAATATGGCAGCATGGACGATATCAGGGACTGCATCCAGCTCGACAAGAGCGGAAGCGCGCAGTTCACCTGCGATGGGGCGAGAAACTATCTGGTTGCGATTCCGACCGCGTTTTCGGACTGGTCGCTCGTCGGCGTCATCCAGGCGGATGAGGTGGACGGTGCGCTGTATGACGTGCAGAATTCCTCGCTCATCCTGCTCGGCGCACTCAGTTTTTTCGCTGTCATCATCGTGGTGCTGGCACTGGGCATGGAGAGCCGGCTGCGCCTTAAGAACGAGGAAATGGAGCGGCTGAACCTCGAGCGCGAAAAGATGAAGAGCGACCGTTTCCTGCAAAGCATGAGCCGCATCGTCGATCGCTATATGGTCGTCAATTTGGATACCGGACGCTACCGCTATCATGAGCTGCGGAGCAGTGAGCCGCTCTATCCGACCTCCGGACAGTATTCGAAAATGGTCGAAATTATCTCTAAACGCTATGTCGCGCTGACCGAAACGGAAAACGCCAAGCTCTCGCGGCTGCTTGAGCCGGACTATCTGCGTAGCGTGCTCCGAAAACCGGATGACAATCTCAAAATCGAGTATTGCAGCCGGACGGAAAACGCCTATATGGTGCTGACCGTCATCCCGGTCGAGTGGCATGCGGACGGCACGGTCGCCGTGGTCATGCAGGTTGTGCAGGATATCGGGCAGAAGGTCGAGCTGGAAAACATGGCAAACACGGACAGCCTGACCGGCCTGTTCAACGAGCGCTATTTCAGTCGGGTCCTGAACATCTGTGAGGCGAAAAAGCTGCCGTTTGTGCTGTATTACCTCGATCTTGACCGCTTTAAGCCGATAAACGACACCTACGGTCACGCCATGGGAGACCGGCTGCTCAAGGAGATCAGCGCGCGGCTGCTGCGCTGCATCCGCAGCCGGGACTACGCCTTCCGCATCGGCGGCGATGAGTTCGCGCTTATCGTCAGCGCCGATATGGACGAGGAGCAGCGCGGCCGCATGGCCGAGCGCATCCAGACTATGCTCTCTGCGCCCATCGTTATCGAAGAAAAAGTGCTTTCGGTCGGCGTCAGCTGCGGCTGCGCCTGCTATCCGGAGGACGGCGACGCTTCGCAGGTGCGCATCAAGGCGGACAGCCGTATGTACGCGGAAAAGCAGCACCATCACGAAGACGACCGGACGGAGGAACAGTCATGAAACACAAAACCCTGCGGTGCACCGCAGAGACGGCCGCCCTGCTGCTGACCGTGGCAATGCTGACGTTCCTCATTGCCGGACTGCATCAGCACGAGCCGGACAGGGAGCTTTCCACCCTTGATACCGGCTGGTATCAGTTGACGGACGGCGTGCGGCACGAGGTTGCGCTCCCGGTCACGCTTCCGGCTGAGCCGGGGCAGACGCTTACCCTGTATAACGACACGCTGACCGCTCGCGATGCCGGAAAGCTGCTGAGCGCGCGCGGCGTGGAATACGGCATCGAGATCCGTGCGGGCGAAACGCTGCTCTATCGCTACGAGGACAACGCTTTTCCGAAAAACACGCAGATGAAGGGTCGCCTGTGGGCGGATGCGGAGCTTCCGGACAATATCGGCGGACAGACGCTCAGCCTGACCTTTACGCAGCTTTCCGACCGGACAGATCGGTTTGACGCGCCTCTGCTCGGCTCGGTGCGGAGCATCACCGGCCACCATATCCAGACCTCACTGTTTTCTCTGGTCATGATGCTCGCCATGGTCATCCTTGCCGTGCTGGCGCTGCTGATCTTCTGCTACATGAGCAGCTGCGGCATCCGCGAGCGCCGCTTCCTCGATGTGGCGGTCTTTCTGCTGCTGTGCAGCCTGTGGTGCCTGACCGATTCCGCTCTGTATCAGATTTACGGACGGGATACTGCCGCCGGAAGCGTCGTTTCCTTTTACGCCTTTATGCTGATGTCTATCCCGATGGTACATTTTGTCCGCAACACGATAAGCGGCAGACGGCGGCTCGTTCCCGATATATGCATTGCACTGTTCTGCGCCAACGCGCTCGCACAGGGCGCGGCGTACCGGCTTTTCGGCATTCGGTTTATTGATATGCTGCCGCTGACGCACCTGCTTCTGGCAGCAGGCGTCGCAGCGATGCTGACCGTGCTGCTTCGGTCGTACCGCGAGCAGCCCTCGCAGCAGCTTCGGCTGCATATTGCGGCGTTTGCCGCACTGGGTGTGTTCGGCGTGGCCGCGCTCGTCCTGTACGGCCTGCTGCACATCTACTGGTACGATGCGATATTCCAGTTTGGTGTGCTGCTGTTCATCATCCTGCTCTTCCGTGAGCTGATCGGACAGGCGGCTGAGGATATGCGCTTTCACATGGAGCACCGCATCAGCCATCAGATGCAGCGCGAGGATCGTATGACCGGTCTGCCGAATCGCCGCGCGTTTGAGGAATACATGGAGCGCATCCGCACCGGCGAGGTCGGATGCCGCGATGCGGTGCTGACCTATATCCGGCTGGAGGGCCTGAACGAGCGCAACGACCGCCTTGGCCTTCAGGCAGGGGATGAGGCGGTCATCGCCGCCGCACGGTGCGTTGCAGACTTCTGCCGCGCGTGCGAGGACGGAGGCGAAAGCGTATCGTGCTTCCGCACCGGCGGAAACGAGTTCGCTCTCATCCGCCCCGAGCCAAGGGCAAATTCGGGGCAGCTGCACCGGCAGTTCAGCGCGATCGTCGCGCGGTACAACCGCACCTGTGCGCCGCGCGCCCGCATTACGATGACCTACGGCTTCAGCCGCCTGTGCGACGAGGACGGAAAATCGCGCAGTATCAGCGCATGGAAGGCGGAGGCGGACGCCTATTTGAAGAGAAATGAAACCAGACTGGGAGGGGACACGGAATGACAACCAATCTACATTATCTGATCGCCGGGATGGCGGTGCTGCTGGTTGTTCTGTGGCAGTATTCTCATCAGCGGCAGATGGATGACCGGAACAGCCTCATGTTCCGCCGCCTGCTGACTGTTGTCAGTCTGGACGTTCTCGCTGAGCTGGTCAGTACATGCTTCATTCTGTACGCTCCGTACAGCTTTGGCGTCGGCCGCATGCTCTCGAACACCGTGTTCTATCTGTTTCAGGCGATCCTGCCGCTTATGCTGCTGTACTATGTCTGTACACTGTGCTCGAGCCGCGTGATCTCCACCGGAACCGTGCTGCGCATGGGCATTCCGACTATCGCTCTGGTCTTTATCATTCTGACCAACCCCTTCACCGAAAAGCTGTTCTATTTCGACAGCACCGGCTACTGCCACGGTCCGTGGTATCTGCTGCTGTACATCAGCGCCCTGCTGCACATCGCGGCGGCAGCGATTTTTGTCGCGGTGCACCGGGATGCGGTCAGCCGCCGCAATCTGACGGCGCTGCTTACGGTATTTTTGCTCGCCGCCTTCGGCATCGCCGCGCAGGCCGTCAATCCCGCGGTGCTGACGACCGGCTTCGGCCTTTCGCTCAGCATTCTCGCAATGTATCTGACCATCAACAATCCCTGCGCGTGCATGGACAGCCTGACCGGACTGAATGACAAGCAGTATCTGCTGCGCCGCATGAACGAGCTGACCGACGCACACAAGGCCTTTCACATCATCACGGTCTACGCCTACCAGCTTGACCACATGAACAAAGTCTCGGGCGTGCAGAGCGGCGACGAATTTCTGCGCCGCGCAGCCGAGCACATGCAGGAGATCGCGGGCAGGAACGTGTTCCGCGTGACAGGCAAGCGGTTTTTGCTGCTGACGTTCTCGCTGCGCGAGTACGAAGCCTGCCTGACGAGCCTGCGGCAGGTGTTCCGCACGCAGCCGGACGACGCGCAGGCCGCTCCCTCGCCGGTCATCCTGTGCGGCGTGGTGGGCGCGGAAAAGCTGGGAACGGGCGGTCTTGTGCTGGATTATGCGGAATATCTTGAATCTCTCGCAGCACGCCGCGGCGGGACTGAGGTCATCCAGAACGACCGCAAGAACAGGGACAGTTTTTACTACAACAAGCAGGTCGAGCAGTTCCTGCATCGCGCGATCGACGAGGATCTGTTCGAGGTCTACTATCAGCCGGTCTATTCGCTGCATCAGCAGCGCTTTGTCACCCTTGAGGCGCTCAGCCGCCTGCGGCATCCCACACTCGGCTGGATTTCACCGGATATTTTTATCCGCCTTGCGGAGAAGAATCACCTTATCAGTCAGATCACCGAGCTTCAGCTGCGGCGCGTCTGCCGTTTTCTACGCGAAAACCCGGCGCTCCGCGCGAGCATTGCGAACGTCAAGATCAATCTTTCGCCGCTCGATCTTATTCACAGCGATGGCGGAAGCCACCTGATCCGCATTCTGGATGAATACGGTCTGCCGTACTCCTGCTTCCAGTTTGAGATCACCGAGACGGTTGCGACCGAGTATTCCGCGAGCCTGACCCGGGTGGCGGAGAGCTTTCAGGCGGCCGGCATCGGTCTGTGTCTGGATGATTTCGGCTCGGGCTACGCCAACCTGAATACGGTCATGCAGCTGCCGTTCTCGGTCATCAAGCTCGACCGTTCGCTGCTGTTCCACATCTGCACGGACAAAAACGCCGCGCTCTTCTACCAGAGCATCGTATCCGCTTTCTGCCGTCTCGGCTACCGCATCATTGCAGAGGGCGTAGAGACGCAGAAGGAGATGGAGCTGCTGCGGAGCTGGAACGTGGACATGATTCAGGGCTATTATTTCTCCCGTCCTCTGCCGCCGGGAGACCTGCTGCGGCTGCTGACCGAGGAAGCCGTCGAACAGATGTGACCGGGTACGGCGGACCGCCCCCAAAATCCGTGAAAAAAATTTTTCAGAAGCCGGAACCTTTTTAGACGTGCTTCGTCTAATAGAGAGAAAGAGAGCAGATACTGCTCTCTTAGAAAGAAGGCTTTTTACATGAAAAAAACACTGATAGTATTTGCGTGCACGGCTTTGCTGGCTGCATCGCTTTCGGCCTGCGGTAGCAAGCCCGCCGAAAATAAGGATACAGGTACAGCATCGTCTGCGGCGGCCTCGTCCTCAAGCAGTGAACAGCAGCAGGAAAACACGCTCACCGGCTCGCTCGATGAGAAGAAGAACGGCATGTTCGTTGTAACGGATGCCGAGGGTGCCGCCTATGAATTTACCTACGATCCCTCCGATACGCCGAAGGGTCTGGACGATGCCGCAGAGGGCGATTCGGTCACTGTGACTTATACGGGCACGGTATCCGAGGTCGATTCGTTTGACGGCACGGTCGTTTCGGTCGAGAAAACGGAGGCAGCGCAAAATTAAAGACGCGGCTCCTTGCGCAGGCTCCGGTCGCGCTGCCGCGGCTCCTTGCGCAGACTCCGTCGCGCTGCCGCGGCTGCCGCTTGGAAAGAACGCAAAAAAATCCCCTGCCGGGGACAGATTTTCTGTCTCCCCGGCAGGGGATTTCACTTTTCAGGACTTCTGCTCTGCCTTGTCCAGATACATCAGATAATCCGCCTTGCGGATAGCCTCTGTGATCGGATGCACGCCGCAGATACCGCCGATGCTGACCGAAAGCTGAACATCCGCGAACTCCGACATGCGGATGCCGTGCACGGCCTGCTGGATCTGCTTTTTCTTGTCGAGGAAAGCTTCCTCGGTCATGCGCGGAAACAGCAGCAGGAACTCGTCGCCGCCGTAACGGATCAGAATATCGGTCTTGCGGATGCAGGAGCGCACCGCGTCCGCAATGTCGCGCAGCGCCGCATCGCCTGCGGCGTGGCCGCAGCGATCGTTGATGAGCTTGAAGTTGTTTACGTCGATCAGCGCCACGCCCTCCATGCCCTCAAGGTGGGTGCGGTAGGTTTCAAAATAGCGGCGCGAATAGACGTTGGTCAGCGGGTCGAGGAACAGCTGCATATCCTCGCCGCGCGTGCGGTCAAGCAGAAAACGCGAGCCGTTTGCGTCAATCCAGCGGCCCTCGTTGAGCCGCGAGACCAGCTCGAGCACGCAGGGCGTGCCGTTGATCGTAATATACTTGGCGATGACGAAATACATCTCATTTCGTGTAAATTCAAGCTTGTTGAGCGTAGTATGCTCAGCAAACGCCCGTGCGGAGATGCAGTTGGCGCAGCCCGCATCGTTATCCCAGAATGCGGCGCAGCGCTCGCCTGTGCGGTGCAGGATGCCGTCCGCATCGAGATCGAGCACGGCGTATTTTGTCGGGTCAACCAGACGGACGACATCAAAGACCGCGCTCAGACGCTGCATATCATTGGCAATCGACGGCTCGTCCGTTACGCTTTTGCCTGTGCAGCGGAAGGGCGCATAGCCGCCCTGCACCTTCTGTGCATCAGTCAGACAGCCGATCACGCCGACATAGTGACCGGGGGAGAACGGCGACCAGAGCGTGTGCATCCGGATATTGTGCCAGTGCTGCTTGCGCCCGACCGGCAGAAGCAGGCTGAGCGAAAGCTCGTTGTTCTCGGGCGTTGTGGCCCTGAGAGCGGCTCTGAGCCGCGCAATATCGGCCGGCCGCAGCAGTCGGAGGCTGTCCGTTTCATGCACGTCCAGTATCGTGCACTGCTGCTGACGCGGACGGCTCCGGTCGGCTATTATGATGGTACCGGCAGGAACGTCATACTCAAACTGCACATCGCCGCAGCAGGAGACAAAGAAATCCAGCTTTTCCTTGACATAATTCAGCTCGCGCTGGGCGCGGTCGCTGTGCGGTACAGCACTCTTTTGCAGCAGCTCGGCAGACAGGCGCTTGGCGTCGCGGCGGAGCACCTGATCGGCGGCAAGCGTCGGCAGTGCGCTTCGGAGGCGCATGCTGATCTCCTGCAGGCAGTCGAGCAGCATCGGGTTGAACGCGCCGCACTCTCCGTTGAGGATCATGGTGATGGCGGTGTCGTGGGTGTATGCCTTTTTGTAGCAGCGGTCACTGGTCAGCGCGTCAAATACGTCCGCCAGTGCGACTACCTGCGCCGAGATCGGGATCTGTTCACCGAGCAGGCCGTCCGGATAGCCGCCGCCGTCCCAGCGCTCGTGGTGCCAGCGGCAGATCTCGATGGCGACCTTGACCAGCGGCTCGTCGCGGTACTGCGTCAGCCCCTCGAGCATGGATGCGCCGATGGCGGGATGGGTGCGGATGATGTTGAATTCCTCGGGCGTCAGTGCGCCCGCCTTGTTCAGAATGTTCTCGGGGATGCTGATCTTGCCGATGTCGTGCAGGGCGGACGCGGTGGTGATGAGGCGGATCTTGTCCTCGGTCAGACCGTATACATCGGTCTTTTCGGTCAGCTTGCGCAACAGCATTTCGGTCACGGTCTGCACCTGAAGCACATGCTGTGCGCTCTCGCTGTTGCGGAACTCGACGATATGACTGAGGATGCCGATCATGACATGGCTGTCCTTCTCGTTCTGATAGATCTGGTCGGAGACCATGCCCATCAGCCGCTTCTGGTTGGCGTAGAGCGTGAGCGTGTTTTTGACGCGGCGCTGCACGATGAAGGAGTCGAATGGACGGCGGATATAGTCGGTAATGCCGAGGCTGTAACAGTGCTCGATAACCGCACGGTCCTCGGTGGCGGAGATCATGATGACTGGCAGCTCCTCGATCCAGCGAAACTGATTCAGGCGCTCGAGAACGCCGAAGCCGTCGATTTTCGGCATATTGATATCCAGCAGCAGCAGGTCGATATTCATATCCTGCTGGAGCATGAGGATGGCCTGCGCGCCGTTCTCTGCCTCCGCGTAGTCATATTCCTCGCCGAGGATCGTCTTGAGCATTTCTCGGTTGAGTTCCGAGTCGTCAACAATCAGAATTTTCTGTCGGTTCATAGTCGTTCGACCGCAGCCGGGTCGCTCTCCCTCCCTTTGTTTACCGGAATTTGACCAGCTTCACCATTTTATTATACTACTAATGCAATGCAGAATAAAGGAAAATTTCCGTCAGCGCCGACGGCGGAAATTTCTGTTGTGCAGGAGTGCGGCAGCGTGTATAATGAAGAGTGAATTGTGCCGATTTGCGGCACAGACAACGAGCAAGAGGGAGAGGACACCATCATCGGTATGAACAGACACAAACGGGTAAGATGCGCTCTGGCGCTTTTGACCATGCTGACGGCGGGTCTGCTGTCCGGCTGCGTCTCGGATGCGGCGTCCGACAGCACACTCCCGACGATCACCGTCGGCAGCGACACCTATCCGCCTTATGTCTATATGGACAATAACGGCGACATTACCGGTCTGGACGTGGATATTGCGGAGGAGGCATTCCGCCGCATGGGATACCGCGCGGAATTCACCACGATCGACTGGGAACAGAAAACCAAACTGGTCGATAACGGAGAAATCGACTGCATCTGGGACTGCTTTTCCATGGACGGCCGCGAGAACGACTATCAGTGGGCGGGACCGTATCTGGTAAGCCGTCAGGTCATCGCCGTCAGCGCGCAGAGCAGCATCGAGCGAATGAGCGACCTCGCTGGAAAGACCATCGCGGTGCAGGCCACCGGCAAGCCGGAGGCGATCTTTCTGAGCGGAGGCGAAAACGTCCCGGCTTTCCGAAATATCATCAGCCTCGCTGACCGTGGGGTGCAGTATGCCATGCTGGACTGCGGCTATGTGGACGCGGTAGCAGCACACGAGGAGGCTATCCGGCAGTATATGAAGGACTACGGCGCGAACTTCCGTATTCTGGATGAACCGCTGCTGACGACCGGCATCGGCGTGGCATTTTCCAAGAACGACACACGCGGTCTGGCGGCGCAGCTGACCGAGGTTTTCGCGCAGATGCGCGAGGACGGCAGCATGGAACAGCTGGTCGGAAAATATCTCGAGGTCCCCGCGCACAGTCTGGAGGTGGAGCAGCTTGAACAATAATTCCCGGCGCATTGTCTCCCGAAGGACGTTCTGGTGCCTGTGCCTCGCGGCAGGGCTTTTGTTCCTCGGTGCGGTATTCCTGCTGTCCCGGCACGCGGATATGCAGGACTGCGAGCGGCGCATGACCGAGCTGATCGACTTTGTAAAGGAGCAGTCCTCCTCCTATGTGCAGTATAACGAAACCGCCGTGGCCAAGGCGCTAGTGCGCGGAACGACCGCCGTTCAGGAGCTGGACGGCGTGACGCTCGACTGCGGCGAGGACGAGCTGCGGCAGTATGTGGAGCGGCTGGGGCTGACCGGTATTTCAGTGCTGGACGCGAACGGCAGGCTAATCTGCGAGTACAGCACGGACGGCATCGGCTATACCCGCCTGCAAACCGATCTGGAAGCCGAGCGCGTGCTCGCCGTGATCGGTCATCCGCAGAGCACCTATGTTCGGCGCGTACAGCTGACCGACGGCTCGTTTGCTGACGCTGCCGTGCGCAGCTGCGCGGACGGACGCGGCGCGGTGCTTGGCTGGCGGCACACCGGGGCGGCGTTCGCAAAGAAATCCGTGCTCTCCGTGCAGAATCTGCTCGACGGCTACGACGCCGAGATCACGGGAACCGTGCTCCTGTCGGACGGCAACCGCGTAACTGCGTCGGACGAGCCGTCCCTCATCGGTACGGATACCACGGAAAATGATCTGCTCCGCCGCATCCGCTCGAGCGGCCATGCCGACCGGCTGGTCTATGCCGGACGCAGGGGCCTGACCCGATACTACGGCATGTACAGCCACGGGCGCAACTTCTACTACTATATATATGTCCCGGGCAGACTGCTCTACACGAACACGCCGGTCAATTTGATCGTGTCGTTCTTCGCCTGTGCGATCGTTCTAACGCTGCTCCTGTTCGTGCGGCGAGGAACGGAAAAGAGCTTCCTCCAGCAGCAGAAAACGCTCGAAAAGGAATATCAGACCTCGCTTGAGCAGAAAAACGCCGAGCTTGAACGCGCTATCCGTCAGGAAACGGCGGCAAACCGCGCCAAGCGCGAATTTCTGTTCAATATGTCGCACGACATCCGCACGCCGATGAACGCGATCATCGGCTTCACCTCGCTTGCGGCTACCCATATCGACAACCGTGAGCAGGTGCTCGACTACCTGAAAAAGACCGCGACGGCGAGCCAGCATCTGCTCTCGCTCATCAACGATGTGCTTGATATGAGCCGCATCGAGAGCGGCAAGGTTTCTCTCGAGCTGCGCCCGGTGCACCTGCCCGAGCTTGTACACGATCTGCGCGATATCATCCAGTCGAGCATAACCGCCAAGCGCATTTCGCTTTTCATCGATATGGTCGATGTGGAGGATGAGGATGTTGTTGCCGACCCCATGCGTCTCAACCAGATCATGCTCAACATCCTGTCCAATGCCATCAAGTTTACCCCGGTAGGCGGCATGATCACCCTGCGCATCGTTCAGAAGCAGACCGCACCGCATGGCAGTGTGGATTATGAATTTCATATCCGTGATACCGGCATCGGCATGAGCTCGGCGTTTCAGGAGCATATCTTCGAGCAGTTTGCGCGCGAGGAGACCTCGACCGTGAGCAAAATTCAGGGAACCGGTCTCGGCATGGCGATTACGAAAAATCTGGTCGATATGATGGGCGGCAGTATTTCGGTCGAGAGTGAGCCAGGGAAGGGCTCGGAATTCACGGTTTCCCTGCGCTTTCCCATCAGCGGAGAGCAGGCCGTGCCGCAGCGTATCCCCCAGCTTGAGGGTCTGCGCGCGCTTGTGGCGGATGATGACACCAACACCTGTCTGAACGTCAGCAAAATGCTGCGCATGATCGGCATGCGGTCGGACTGGACAACCTCGGGACATGAGGCTGTTGTCCGCACGCAGGACGCGATCGAGCAGGGCGACGGCTTCTATGTCTTTATCATCGACTGGATGATACCCGATCTGAACGGCCTTGAGGTCGTGCGTCGCATTCGCAGGCTGATTGGCAGCAATACCCCGATCATCATCCTGACCGCCTACGACTGGGCGGATATCGAGGTTGAGGCAAAGGCTGCAGGCGTGACTGCGTTCTGCGCCAAGCCGCTGTTCATGTCCGAGCTGCGCCGCATACTGGCTGAGCCGTTTCTCCCGGCAGAGGCTGCGGAACAGACGGAGAAAAAGGCGGATTTCGCCGGAAAACGGCTGCTGGTCGTCGAGGATAACGCCCTCAACCGCGAAATCGCGGTGACGATGCTCGAGGAAGGCGGGTTCGAGGTGGACACGGCGGAAAACGGAAAGGTTGCGGTAGACAAGGTGCGCGAGAGCGCGCCCGGGTACTATGATCTGGTGCTGATGGACATTCAGATGCCGATCATGGACGGCTATGCGGCTGCGCGTGCCATCCGCGCTCTGCCGGATGCCGAAAAGGCGGGTCTGCCCATTGTCGCCATGACGGCGAACGCCTTTGACGAGGACAGGCAGAACGCAGAGAAGGCAGGCATGAACGGCCATCTTTCCAAGCCGTTCGATATGCAGCAGCTGCTCACGATGCTCCGGGAGAAGCTGTCGCCGTAACGCTTTCATTTTCATCGCGTTATTCGATAATGAAGCCGCCGGATCAGACTGAATAGGAAACGCAGGAAGCGTCCGTTTGGGATGCCTTCCTGCGTTTTCCTTTGCACACCGCCGGTGCGGCGTTTTTTTACCTTTTCTGCCCAGAAAAGGTTTACATTGCTTATCAATTGGCTTATGATAAAATCTGACAAAGGAGGTGGGCCTGTGCACGGAGTACGTCAATGGTGGGTGCGTCTGTCCATTTTGCACAAGGCGATCGTGCTGAGCTGTGCATTCGTCATTCCCATTCTGCTGGTGGTGGGACTGTTAATGAACGATTTTTACGATTACCGCGAGAAAAGCGATGATATCCTGTCCGAATATGCACGCTGCACGGACTACATGAACGCCATGGAGCAGGAAAATGCGCTTCTGGGCGAGCTGACGTTTGCGGCGCCCGAGTCCGATACGATCGACAAATATGCGGACGCCGTGCAGGACACCGCCTCTGCGTGGGTGCGGCTGCGCAGCGCAGAGACCGACGGCAGCACGCAGAGCGAGGTGCTTAAGCAGGTCATCGACCGCACGATGAAAAGCTATCGTGTCCGTCAGGAGACGTTCATCGCACAGCTGCATGACGGCACATTTGATGCGGTGAGCTACGAAGCTCTGCGTACACAGGGCAGCTATCTGACGCAATACACCGATCAGCTGACGGCAGCGTTTCTGATGGAGGGACGCGAGGGCTATCTGGTCCTCGGTCAGCGGGGGACCTCACAGAACATGGTATTTACCATCGTAGCCGCGATCGGCAGCGTGCTGTTTGCAGGCGCGATGCTGTACTACGCACGCAGCCTGCTGCTGCCGGTACAGCAGATGAGCCGCGGTGCACACCGCGTCGCGGATGGCGAATACGACATTGAGGACTTCAACTTTGCACGCTCGGACGAAATCGGTATGCTCGCCGACTCGTTCAACCACCTCAAGCACCAGATTGCGCGGACGATTCACGCACTGGAAAGCGAAGCACAGCTGGAAAAATCCCTGCGTCAGCAGGAGAGCGAGGCAGCACGCCTGCGGCAGCTGATCGAGCAGAGCCGCTTTGCGCAGCTGCAGAGCCAGATCAACCCGCATTTTCTGTTCAACACGCTGCAGAGCGTGGCCAATATGGCCGGAATCGAGCAGGCGACCGTCACCGGCGACATGGTGGTGCGGCTGGCGAACTTCTTCCGCTACACGCTCGACCATGACGACAGCGTGGTAACACTCGACCGCGAGCTTGCGCTGCTGCGCGACTACATTTCCCTGCAGGAGCTGCGGTTCGGCGAACGTATTTCGTTCGAGATGAACTGTGACAGCCGCTGTGCGGCCTGTGAACTGCCGAAATTCACACTGCAGCCGATTGTGGAAAACTCTATCGTACATGGTATGCGCAGCCGCAGTGCAGGCGGCCGCATCCGCATTGTTACTGAGAGCACACCGAATGGCTGCCGCATCCAGATTACGGACAACGGCGGCGGCTTCTCGCGCAGCAAAATGAAACAGAACACCGCCGAGGGACACCGGTCCATCGGCCTGCAGAATATCGCGGGACGCATTGCGCTGTCCGGCGGCAGCTTCCGCATTGTCAGCTGTCCCGGATTGGGCACGACAGCCCGCATCATACTGCCCATGAAAGGGGAAGAGCATATATGTTAAAGGTACTGATCGCGGAGGACGAACCGCTGAGTCTGCAGAATCTGAGCGGACAGATGCGCGATTTGCTTGGCGCGGATGCACTCATCGAGGGAGTTGCGAACGGACGGGAGGCGGTTGAACGCGCCCGTCAAATTCAGCCGCAGCTGGTGCTGATGGATATTGAAATGCCGGTGATGAACGGCCTTGATGCGGCAGCTATCATCCACAAAGCCATGCCGGAAACCCACATTGTATTCCTGACTGCCTTCGACCGCTTCGACTACGCCGTAGGCGCCATGCGGGCTGGCGGAACGGATTATCTGGTCAAGCCGTTTGACAGCGCACAGATTACCGCCTGCCTGCGCAAGCTGAAGCTGCTGCCAGAAAGCCGTCCGGCGGTATGCGGGGACAAGCCGGGAAATACGTTCTGCACCCAGTTTTCCGTGTGGCTGGAGCATCATTACATGCAGGATGTGTCGCTTGATCAGGCGGCAGAGGCGATGGGCATGAGTTCGTTCTACTTCTCACGCTTTTTTCGCACCTCGTATAACCAGACCTTCCTTGAATACTTGACCGCCTACCGTATCGACCGTGCGGTTGAGCTGCTGCAGCAGACTGATATTCCGGTACGGGAAATCGCTGTTCGGGTCGGCTATACGGATGCAAACTACTTCACGAAAGTGTTCAAGCGGCATTTGGGCGTAACGCCTACCGAGTACCGCAATCATAACGCAAACTGAACGAGCCGCGCGGCAGGATTTACGGAATTTATACGGAAATTTACTATTCCTTCCAAAGCATTTATGCAAATGTTACAAAAAAGAATATGAAAATTTTCAGTGTGCTGTGATTTTACCTGCCTACCGCAAGTATTTACGATGTTGCCGAAACTGGTCACCCTATATAATAGGAGATGGAAAGATGAATAAACGCTTTCGGTGTGTGATCGCCGGATGGCTGCTGCTCATGCTCTGTGCATGTACCGGCGGCACGGACGAGCCGCATATCCGCTATTACCGCCTTGCCAGCGGGCAGAGCGAAAACTACCTCGCCAATCAGGCGTGTCAGCGCTTCTGCGACATGGTGCGCAGGGAAACAGACGGCGCGATACAAATTCTGCCGAGCTTTGATAACGAGCTTGGTACCGATGCATCCGCACTTGAGCAGTGCGTGTACGGCGGCATTGATTTTGTACGCACGCCAATCTCGTCTGCCGCAGCGTATGCACCGCAGCTTGCGGCGCTGCAGCTGCCGTACGAATACACCTCGGACAAGCACCTGTTCCGGGTGCTGGACGGCGCAGTCGGTCAGCAGGTAATGGCCTCGCTCGAGGACAAGGGCCTTACCGGTTTAAGCTATTTTTATGCCGGTTACCGGTGCTTTTTCACGACAGGAAAGGCGATCACCTCACTCGATGACATGAAGAACCTCCGGCTCGGCACCGAGGATTCCTCGCAGATGAAGCAGGTCATTCCGATGTGGGGCGCCGAGGCGGTGACGCTGCCGCCGGATGAGATCGCGCTCGCGCTCCGCACTGACCGGATTGACGGCGCCGAGAGCACGCTGCCTACCTATGTGGACAGTGGCTACTATCAGCTTGCACCGTACTGGACGTACGACCGACATTCCTACAACGCGGATGTGCTGGTCGCGTCCTCGGAAACGTGGGAAACGTTCTCACAGGAGGAGCAGACCATCATTGAGCGATGCGCCGCTGAGGCGGCTTCGTGGCAGCGCGACCACTGGCAGAGCGCAGAGGTTCGAGCAATGCTGCATGCATCCCGCAGCGGCTGCTACATGGCGCTGCTCGATGAGGAGCAGGCCGAAAAGTTCCGTGCAGCGGTGCAGCCGATTTACGAACACCTTTCCGATGCGCAGAAGGAGGTCGTGCAGGCCGTACAGGCACTGGCCGACAGCGATTAGCGAGAACCCCTCCTTGTGCATGACCAGTTTGTTCGCAAACGTCCGCAAAACGGCGTTTTCGATAGAGGAAAACGAACAAGGAGGCTAAAAAGATGAAAATCAAAAGATTGATGGCAGGTCTGCTTTGCGGTGCAGTCGGTGCAGCAACCCTTGGTTTGTCCGGCTGCGGCAATGCCGCGGACAGCGGCATGATGGATGCGGCAAATGCCAATGCAGTTGCAGGCGGCAGCAGTGATCTGCCGGTCATCACCTGGAAGATGGGTTCCACCTGGGGTGACGGCAATATTCACTTCACCTGTGACGAGCGCTTCTCCGAGCTGGTCAGCCAGCTGACCGACGGACGCTTCACCATCACCAACTATCCGGAGGGCTCGCTTTGTGCGGCAAACCAGCTGTTTGATTACGTCCAGAACGGCACCATCCAGTGCGGCGGTGACTGGGGCGGCTACTGGAGCGGCAAGGATACCGCTTTTGAGCTGCTCTCCACTACAATGGATAACTTCACCGGCATGGACTACTACATCTGGATCACCCAGGGCGGCGGCCTGAAGTGCTATCAGGATATGTACGGCAAGTACAACATGACGTATTTCCCGATTATGATCAACCACGCAGAGTCCGGTATCCGTTCGACCAAGCCGATCACTTCTATCAAGGACATGCAGAGCATGAAGATCCGCCTCGGCGGCGTTATGGCCGGCCGTGCAGCGGAAAAGCTCGGCATCAACATCACCACCGTTGCGGCAAGCGAGCTTTATGAGTCCCTGCAGCGCGGCGTTATCGACGGCGGCGAGTTCTCCACGCCGTGCTCGGATGATTCGCTGAAATTGCAGGAGGTTGCCAAGTACTGGTGCTCGCCTGCATGGTATCAGTCCGGCGGCGTCAACGGCGTTATGATCAACAAGGATGCATGGAATCAGCTCCCCGAGGAGTACCAGAACGCCATCCAGATGGCGGCTGAGATCTGCACCTCCGAGCAGCTGTCCCGCTACCTGTGGATGGATTTCGATTCCACCAAGAAGATGCTCGAGGAGGACGGCTGCGTCGTCACCAAGATGAACCAGGACGACTGGAATACCATCCGTGAGACCTGCCGTCAGGTTTACGAAGAAGAAGCTGCGAAGAATGAAAACTTCAACATGGTATACAGCTCTATGCAGGATTACCGTGAACATGCCGATACCTACCGCGCAATGCTCGGTGACTACGGCTGGGGCTTCAACTACGATGAATCCGAAAAGTGACCGACAGAGTGTTCCGTGCTCTCTTTTGAGAGCACGGAGCCTCAGAAGATGAGGTGTAATATATGAAAGTGATCAAACGCATCTGCGATGTGATCGACCTCGTCAATGACTGGATCGGCAGGATTGCTTCCTTCGCCGTTCTTGGCATTCTCGCGGTCATTGTTACCGAAGTCGTGCTGCGCCGTTTGTTCCACAGTCCGCAGATCTGGACGATGGACGTCATCTGCATGACCTTCGGCTGCTACATTATCATGGTCTGCGCCTACGGCTTCCAGAAGAAGGCCTTTGTTGCGGTTGATGTGCTGTATGCACGGCTTAAACCGCTTGCGCAGAACATTCTGCACCTGATTACCTATCTGGTGTTCTTTGTTCCGTTCGTATTCGTGCTCGTGCCCGAGAGCTTCGGATTTTTCCTTCGCTCGTATACCACGGGTGAGCGCGGCTACTCGGTATGGGCGCCGCCGGCATGGCCGGTCAAGCTGGCGCTGTTCGTCGGCATGACGCTGCTCGCACTGCAGGGCATTTCCGAGATGCTCAAGTGCGTGCGCGGCATCGGTGAAGCCGTTTCCGGCACGGATGATACGAAGGGAGGCGACGCTGCATGATGGAAATGCTGACCAATCTTGTCACGCAGTCCGGCGTGAGCGCAACACAGCTCAGCGCGATCCTGCTTGGCGTACTGTTCCTTATCATGATCATCGGTCTTGCGACCGGTCAGGAGCTTGCGTTCGTCCTCGGCGGCGCCGGTGTTATTATCGGCTATCTCGCCTGGGGCGGCCCGGGTATCACCATCGCCATGACCAAGGTGTACGACCAGATGCAAAGCTATTCCATGGTCGCCATTCCGATGTTCGTGCTGATGGCAAACTTTTTGACACATTCCAAGGTTGCGGATGGGCTGTTCCTCTCTATCCGCTACCTGCTTGGTCCTCTGAAGGGCGGTCTCGGTCTGGCAGTGATCGTGGTTTCCACCGTGTTCGCTGCCACGACCGGCATCGTCGGCGCATCCGTTGTTACCATGGGCATGCTGTCCGTACCGGTGCTGCTGAAGTGCGGCTATAAGCCGTCTCTCGCGTGCGGCATGGTGTGTGCGGGCGGTTCGCTCGGTATCCTGATTCCGCCGTCTATCATGCTGGTTTCGATGGGCTCCTATGCGAATGTATCGGTCGGCAAGATCTTCTTCGCCGCTATCGTTCCGGGTCTTGTCCTGTCGCTGTTCTACATGATCTATGTGTTCGTCATCTGCCATATCCACCCGGATTACGGTCCGGCGATGACCACCGAAGAGCTGGCTGCCATGCCGCTGCGTGAGCGCATCACCGGTTCGCTCATCAACCTGATCCCGCCGGTCATCCTGATCGTCGGCGTGCTCGGTTCCATCTTCACCGGCTGGGCAACTCCGACCGAGGCAGCAGGTGTAGGCGCACTGTTCTCGCTTATTCTCGCGATCTTCTACAAGCAGTTCAGCTGGAAGATGCTGTATGATTCGCTCATCGACACCGCAAAGACATCTGCGATGGTATTCATCATCCTGTTCGGCGCGTCTGCCTTCACCGGCATCTTCATGTCGCTCGACGGCGACCAGCTGATTGCAACCTGGATTTCGAGCGTTGGCATCGGCAAGTGGGGCGCGTTCGCAATCATGATGGCGATCGTATTCTTTATGGGCATGTTCCTCGACTGGCTGGGCATCGTTATGATCGTATTCCCGATCTTCCTGCCGATTATGGATATGTTCGGCTTTGACCGTCTGTGGATCGTCGCAGTTACGGCTGTTATGCTGCAGACCTGCTTCATGACGCCGCCGTTCGGCTTCGCACTGTTCTACATCAAGGGCATTGTGCCGCCGTCGGTCAAAATACAGGAAATCTACCGCGGCGTTATCCCGTTCATCCTGATTATCATCGCAGTGGTAATTCTGGTAACGGTATTCCCGCAGGTTGTATATTTCCTCCCGAATCTGGTAGCATCTTAATCTTTCTCCTGAGCCTTCCGGCAGCCACCTGTGCCGGAAGGCTCATTTGCAGTAAGGAATAGCAGGTTTTGGGCAAAAAATGCCTATGGACTGTGCAGGATATGGTGTTATACTGGATAAGTACGCAAAAACGTACCATTTGTTACCTGTGTTATTTCGCAGTTCGATGCGGTTTTCCTCTTACCGTATTACCGTAAAATGGGAAATGTGTAGATGTGTTTGAACTGCGGAATAAACTTCTGTCTGCCGGATTGTTGGAGCATTTGCCGACGGCAGAACCCCCTACGGGCTCTCTGATCTGTTGAAAATCAGAGAGCCCTTGCTTATTCTTGCGTGGAAAAATTCCGCAAATCGCTTGACTTCTCGAAAAATTTCGGGTATAAGATTATATTGAACAGACAAAAATTCGATGATATACTACTATATAATGTATGCCTGTTTAAAGCCTGAACGGTACGTTCAGGCTTTCAGCGTATCATCGTTAAAGGAGGGGATTTATCGTGCAGACGCAGATTTTTACGGTGCATAAGCGGCATCTGGGACTGCGGGCGCCGACGGTGCTTGCCCTTGGCTTTGCGCTGACGATTCTGGTGGGTGCGCTGGTGCTGATGCTGCCGGTTTCGGCGGCAGACGGACAGATAACGCCGTTTCTCGACGCGCTGTTTACAGCAGCCTCGGCGAGCTGTGTTACCGGACTCGTCACGGTCAGCACGGCGGTGCACTGGTCGGTATTCGGCAAGTGCGTCATCCTGCTGCTGATTCAGATCGGCGGACTCGGCTTTATGTCCGTCGCGGCTATTGCGTCGTTTGTCCTGCGGCGAACGATCACGCTGCACGAGCGTATGGTGATGAGCGCGGGGCTTAATCTGTCGGACGGCGGCGGCATTGTCCGTCTGACACGGCGCGTGCTGTTCGGCACGTTCATCATCGAAGGGACGGGAGCGGTTCTGCTGTCCTGCCGGTTCGTGCCGCATTACGGTTTCCCGAAGGGAATCACAATGGGCGTGTTCCACGCGGTTTCGGCATTCTGCAACGCAGGCTTTGACCTGATGGGCACACCGGACGATCCGTTTCAGTCGCTCATCGGCTGGGCGGAGGATCCGCTCGTGAACATTACGCTGATGGCGCTCATCGTGCTCGGCGGTCTCGGCTTTTTCGTGTGGAGCGACGTGTGGGACAAGCATAGTTTCTGCCGTCTGCGCCTGCACACGAAAATCGTGCTGACGGCCACGGCAGGTCTGCTGCTGTTCGGCTTTGGCTGGACGCTGCTGTTCGAGTGGAGCAATCCGGCAACGCTCGGTGCGTTTGATACTCCGCACAAGCTGCTTGCGGCGGCGTTTGAGTCCGTGACCCTGCGCACGGCAGGCTTCAACACCATCGACCTCGGCGCGCTTACCGGCCCGAGTCAGGCGGTGTCGTGCCTGCTCATGTTCATCGGCGGATCGCCCGGCTCAACAGCAGGCGGCATCAAGACCGTGACGGCGGCCGTGCTCGTGCTCACGGCCATCAGCGCCTTCTGCGGGCGCACAACGGTTTCGGCGTTCGGCCGGACGATTGCGCCGCGCAGCATCATGAACGCCGTAACCCTGCTCATGGCAGGCGGCGTGCTCTGTCTGGTCGGCGCCTGTGCGATTGCCGGAATCGAGGACGCACCGTTTCACCAGTGCCTGTTTGAAGCGGTCTCCGCGTTCGGCACGGTCGGTGTGTCCATGGGTCTGACACCGACGTTGTCGGCGGCTTCGTGCGTCATTCTGATCGTGATGATGTATATGGGCCGTGTCGGTGTGCTGACGCTCGGCGTTGCCGTTTTCATGCGCCGCAGAGAGCCGCCAAGGCTCAAATACCCGGACGCAGATGTGTTTATTGGTTGAGGCAGCATTCCGCAATTACATTTTCGGCATTTTGCGTGATGATGCCTTTATAGTGAAGTAGATTAAGCAGTTATCCAAAGGAGAGACAGATATGAAATCCTTTCTGGTGATCGGCATGGGCCGATTCGGTACCGCCGTTGCGGAGGAGCTGACCGAGCTTGGTCAGGAGGTTTTTGCCATCGACGAGAACGCCGAGAGCGTGCAGCGCATCGCGGATGATGTGACGCAGGTCATGCAGGGCGACGCGCAGGACGAAGCCGTGCTGGGGGCCATCGGCGTGCGCAACTTCGACTGCTGTATCGTTGCGGTAGGTACGGATATGGAGGCGAGCATCCTCATCACAGTCATGCTCAAGGATCTGGGCGCGCAATACATCATTGCCAAAGCGAGAAGCACTGTGCATGCCAAGGTGCTCGAGCGCGTCGGTGCGGACCGTGTTGTCCTGCCGGAGAGCGAAATGGGCTGCAAGCTGGCACAGCGCCTGGCACATACCAACGTGGTGGATTTTATCGGCGTGTCGGACGAATACAGCATTCTGGAGATACACGCGCCGAAAAGCTGGGTCGGCAAATCGCTGGTGCAGCTTGACGTGCGGCAGAAGCATAAAGTGAATGTGCTCGCCGTCCGTCATGGTGAACAGGGTGCACTGGATGCAAGTCCTAAGCCGGATAGGGCCATCGAGCCGGATGATCTTCTGTTTATCATGGGCGAAAATAAATTTGTGAGCAGGGTGGTGGAACTGGGTTGATTGAGATACAGAGCCGTCAGAATGCCGCGCTCAAGCATCTTGCGCGGCTGGGACGGGAACGAAAATACCGCCGGAGCACGGGGGAAATGCTGTGCGAGGGCGAAAAAATGCTGGGAGAAGCACTGCGTTCGGGCGCGAAGCTGAAAACCGTGCTTGTGAGAGACGGCTGGGACAGTCCGCTCGTCAAAGAGGCGGAAGAGCAGGGAGCATCGCTCTATTCTGCAACGGATGCGCTGTTCAAACTCGCAAGTGAGGTGGAAACGCCGCAGAACGTCATCTTTTCCTGCGAGCAGCCGCAGTGGACGGCGGACGCGCTGGACGGAGCCGGGCAGGTGCTCCTGCTGGACGGCTTACAGGACCCGGGCAACCTTGGCACGATCTTACGCACCGCCGAAGCGTTCGCGCTCGGCGCCGTTGTGTTGTGCGAGGGCTGCGCCGATCCGTTTTCACCCAAGGTCGTGCGCTCGACGATGGGCGCGGTGTTCCGTCTGCCGTGCGTGACGCTGCCGCTTGCGGAGGCCGCCGAACGGCTGCACAAAAACGGTCTGCCGCTGTACGCCACCGCGCTGCATGAGGACAGCGTGCCGCTTTCCTCGGTTTCGCTTTCCAAAGCCGCCGTTATCATCGGCAGTGAGGGAAAGGGCGTGACCGAGCAGGCGCTCCGTCTGTCCGACAGGCGCGTGATCATTCCCATGAAGGGCCGTGCCGAATCGCTCAATGCGGGCGTTGCCGCGGCCATCGTGATCTACGAAATGACAAAATGAGGAGGCGGGCACTATGCCGTCAAGACTCAGCTATGTTTGGCTTTCGTGCAGGTGGGCTTGCTCTTTCTTGCTCTCCGTACCGCTGTGCCGGATGATGATG
>OGYH01000355.1_pt1 | contig 48621 bp, 44 predicted proteins | sample 1576511 | NCBI WGS metagenome assembly OGYH01 (sample SAMEA3541522, study PRJEB24748) | human gut metagenome | biome: human gut; feature: human-associated habitat; material: faeces | place: China | collected 2012
CGGGCGAAGCGCTGCGCGTGCTGGGCTTCGCGGAAAGCAGCACTCCCGCCGCCGGGGAGGAAAAGCTGTGCTTCTTGGGCCTGATGGGCATGCTGGACCCGCCCCGGCCCGAGGTGCGTCCCGCCGTACAGCGGTGCCGCGAGGCCGGCATCAAGCCTGTGATGATCACCGGAGATTACAAGGAAACAGCGCTGGCCATTGCCCGGGACGTAGGCATCGCCCGCGCGGGGGACGGCGTGCTCTCGGGCACGGAGTTGGACGCGCTGTCCGATTCGGAGCTTGCCGCGCGGTGCATGCGCGTCTCTGTTTACGCCCGCGTTTCCCCCGCCCACAAGCTTCGCATCGTGCGCGCATACAAGGCGGCGGGCCAGGTTGTCGCAATGACAGGAGACGGCGTCATCGGGCAATGCCACCTTGCCCCCCGCCGCCGGGCGATGTACAGGATGCATGCCTCCAAAGGATACAGCAAAGCCGGAGGCCGCATTCAAAGCACCCTCCGGCTTTCCGCACGGACAACCGTATCCGGCATGGTGTCCCCGACTGGAATCGAACCAGCGGCCTAACGCTTAGGAGGCGTTCGCTCTATCCAACTGAGCTACGGAGACAAAACCACCGCATTTCTGCGGCTATTCCATTATAAAGGCACGGTAAAAAAATTGCAAGCCCGCGCTGCGAAATCGGCTTTTGTTCATTTCCTCCGCCTTTGGCGGTTGTATTTGGTCCGGAGGTAGTGTATATTAATAGCATGCAAAAAAATAGGCGGTTCCTGTTAATAACCTATTATTCTATGCAAACACGCAAAATGAGGTGTTCTGTTGAAGGGGTTTTCTCTGGCCGAGGCGCTTTCCCACAACGCCCGGCGCAAAAACACCAACCCTACCCGGTTGATCGTCGGCAGCTTTCTTGCCGTTATCCTGTGCGGCACGCTGCTGCTGATGCTGCCCGTCTCCAACCGGGACGGACAGATGCTGGACATGCTGGACGCCATGTTCACCGCTACCTCCGCCACCTGCGTGACGGGCCTTGTGGTATTTGACACCTACACGCAATTCTCCACGTTCGGCCAAGTAGTCATCCTGCTGCTCATTCAGGTGGGCGGGCTGGGGCTGGTAACGCTTACCACATTTTTCAACATTGCCGTCGGGCGTCGGCTGGGCTTCAAAAGCCTTCGCCTTGCCAGCGAGAGCATCAACCTTTCGGACGCCAGCCAGGCCCGGGCGCTGCTGCAGTTCGTTATGAAGGTCGCCTTTGTTTTCGAGGCCATCGGTGCGGCGCTGCTTGCTCTTGTGTTCGTCCCTCAGTTCGGTGCGGATGGTATTTTCATCTCGGTGTTCATTTCCATCTCGTCGTTCTGCAACGCGGGGTTCGATATCCTGGGCCGCGTCATGCCGGGCGGCAGCGTTATTCCTTATCAGAGCAATCCGTACGTTTTGGCTGTTATTTCACTGCTCATCATCAGCGGCGGACTGGGCTTTCTTGTCTGGCAGGACCTTTCGGCCTACCACCGTACACACCACCTGCGCACACACACAAAGCTGGTTTTGTGGATCACCGGCTGGCTGCTCCTGCTGGGCACTGCGGGCATCCTGTTCATGGAGTATAACAATCCGCTCACGCTGGGGCCGATGAACCTGTTCGACAAGATCACCAACGCGGCGTTCCAGTCTGTCTCCGCCCGCACAGCGGGCTACAACAGCATCCCGCTGGGGGATATGACGAATTTCACCAAGATCTTCATGTCTCTGCTCATGTTCATTGGCGCGGCGCCGGGCGGCACGGGCGGCGGCATCAAGGTCACCACGCTCAGCGTGGTGCTGCTGGCCGTGGCCAGCGTCGTCCGCGGCCGGGACGAGGCCATGATCTTCGGCCGCCGCATCGACCATAAAACCGTATATAAATCGCTCACCATCCTGATGCTCTCTCTGTTCGCTGTGATCGCTGCCTCCATGACGCTGTTCTACAATACCGGGCCGGAGCTGAACGAGGTGAACAGCGTGTTTGAAGCTGTGTCTGCCTTCGGCACCGTGGGGCTTTCAGTGGGTGTGACGCCGTTGATGAACCCCTTTGCCCGCGTGGTGACGATGCTGACGATGTTCATCGGCCGCGTGGGGCCGGTTTCGCTGGCCATCAGCCTTTCCGCCCGCAAGGACAGTGCTGCAGCACGCCGGGCCGTACAGCCCCAGGCGCACATCAATGTAGGCTGAAGCCGAGGTGACAAAAGTGACTGACAATCAAATGTATAGCCTTTGGAAGCATATGCTCCATACTCTTTCCACCCTTGTGAATTTCATACTGTTCCACGTTCTCAACGTACGCCTCTCTGGTTTTGCGCATGCGCAAAAAACAATTTCATTTTTGTAAGCAATGCCCAATCGCATATTCCCTCATGCCATATATCTTCTCCTCGCGGGTTCACATTTGAAGAATTCCTTCGTATCCACCCAATTTTTCTTCGCCGTGAACGGGGAGAATCTGTTTCAAAAGACGCTATTGCCGCCACTTACAATCAAGTATATTGGTTTGCACTCATTAAAGAGCTTTTATAGGTGCTGATATATCAAACTTCTCATCTAAAAAACTCTTGACAAACCTCGCTCGGGCCATTAAAATAATAGCAATATGAAAAAATGCAACGACGGGGAAACCGCACACAGTCCCGAGCCGCAGAGAGCTGTTGGCTGGTGAAAAACAGCGCCGGGCGTGATGCGTACTGGCCCCCGAGCAGCAAGCTGAAATGCATTCGCAAAGTAGGCGCAGCCGGGTTTGACACCGTTATCATGTCAGGCTGTTCGCCTGTTTTGCAGGCTGATGGCACGAAGCGGCCGGGTGTTTCCCGGCAACAAGAGTGGTACCGCGAAGCTGATTTTTAAAGCTCCGTCTCTTGGCCCAAACGGCCATGAGACGGAGCTTTTTTCGTTCCCATGGCCATCCCCCAAAACCGAACAGGAAAAGGAGAATGGAACCATGATGCATGCAGACAAGTACAAACCCGGATATTTTCCCGCCCCCCGGTGCGAAATGCGCTGGGCAAAAAAAGACCACATTGAAAAACCGCCCATCTGGTGCAGCGTGGATCTGCGCGACGGCAACCAGAGCCTTATCGTACCCATGAGCCTGGAGGAAAAGCTGGATTTTTTCCGTTTTCTCGTCAAGCTGGGCTTCAAGGAGATCGAGGTCGGGTTCCCCGCCGCCAGCGAAACGGAGTACGAATTTCTGCGCGCGCTCATCGAACAGCACCTCATCCCGGACGACGTGACGGTGCAGGTGCTCACCCAGTGCCGCGACCATATCATCCGCAGAACCTTCGACGCCCTCAAGGGCGCGCCCAGCGCGGTGGTGCATTTCTACAATTCCACCAGCGTGGCGCAGCGCGAGCAGGTGTTTAAAAAATCGAAGGAGGAGATCAGGAAGATCGCCACGGACGGCGCGGCGCTCGTCAAGCAGCTCGCGGCCGAATACGAGGGCAATTTCCGCTTTGAATACAGCCCCGAAAGCTTCACGGGCACCGAACCGGAATACGCGCTGGAGGTCTGCAACGCGGTGCTGGACATTCTGGAGCCCACGGCGGAAAAGCCCGTTATCATCAACCTGCCCGTCACCGTGGCCATGAGCATGAGCCATGTGTATGCCAACCAGATCGAATACATGAGCGACAACCTGAAGTATCGTGAGCACGTCATCCTCAGCCTGCACCCGCACAACGACCGGGGCTGCGGCGTGGCCGACACCGAGCTGGGCCTGCTGGCCGGCGCGGACCGCGTGGAGGGCACGCTGTTCGGCAACGGCGAGCGCACGGGCAACGTGGACATCGTTACCGTCGCCATGAATATGTACAGCCACGGCGTGGACCCCGGGCTGGATTTTTCCGACATGCCCGCCATTGTTGCCGAATACGAAAAGGTCACGCGCATGCATGTATATGAGCGCGCCCCCTACGCCGGAGCGCTGGTGTTCGCAGCGTTCAGCGGCAGCCATCAGGACGCCATCGCCAAGGGCATGAAATGGCGCGAGGAGAAAAACCTTTACGAATGGACCGTCCCCTATCTTCCCATCGACCCCCACGACGTGGGCCGCGAATATGAAACGGACGTCATCCGCATCAACAGCCAGTCCGGCAAGGGCGGCATCGGATATATCCTGGAGCAGAATTACGGCTACGATCTGCCGCCCAAGATGCGCGAGGCGCTGGGCTACGCGGTGAAGGATGTCAGCGACCATCTGCACAAGGAGCTGAACCCCAAGGATGTTTACGGCATCTTTGAAAGCGAGTTTCTCAATAAAGAAACGCCCTTCGCCATTCCCGAGGCCCATTACATCCAGAAAGACGGCATTTACGCGATGGTCACCGTCACGGAAAACGACATTACCATGGAGTATACCGGCAAGGGCAACGGCCGCCTGGATGCGGTTTCCAACGCCATCAAAAAAGGCAGCGGACGGGATTTCTCGGTGCTCACCTACAAAGAGCACGCGCTGGAGACAGGCTCCACCAGCCACGCCGTGGCCTATGTGGGCCTGACGTGGGCCGACGGAGAAACCACATGGGGCGCGGGCCAGCACACGGATATCATGGTGGCCAGCGTCAAGGCACTGGCAAGCGCCATCAACAATCACGAATGGCGCCGGCAGAGCGAACTGTTTTGATTTGACGGAAACACCCGTCCAAAAAACACAACACCGGAGGGAGAAGCAAAACGATGGGAATGACAATGACACAGAAGATCCTGGCGGCGCATGCCGGGCTGGATTCCGTTGTATCGGGCCAGCTCATCATGGCAAAGCTGGATATGGTGCTGGGCAACGACATCACCAGCCCCGTGGCCATCAACGAATTTGAAAAGGCGGGCTTTGACGCCGTGTTCGACAAAACAAAGATCAGCCTGGTGATGGACCATTTCGTCCCCAATAAGGACATCAAAGCCGCGCAGCAGGCCAGGCAGAGCCGCATGTTTGCGGACAAATACGATATCCTGAATTTCTACGATGTGGGGGAAATGGGCATCGAGCACGCGCTGCTGCCCGAAAAAGGCCTTGTGGCCGCAGGCGACTGCGTCATTGGCGCGGACAGCCACACCTGCACCTACGGTGCACTGGGCGCGTTTTCCACAGGCGTGGGCAGCACGGACATGGCCGCTGGTATGGCCACGGGCCAGTGCTGGTTCAAGGTGCCCGCCGCCATCCGTTTCAACCTGACAGGCGCTTTACAGGGCCATGCCAGCGGCAAGGATGTGATCCTGCACATCATCGGCAGGATCGGCGTGGACGGCGCGCTTTATAAAAGCATGGAGTTCGGCGGGCCGGGGCTGGCCAGCCTTTCCATCGACGACCGCCTGTGCATGGCGAACATGGCCATCGAGGCCGGAGCAAAAAACGGCATTTTCGAGGTGGACGACGTGACCCGCGCCTACATGGACGGCCGGGCGCAGCACGCATATACCGTGTATGCTCCCGACGCAGACGCGCCATACGAGCAGGTGATCGACGTCGACCTTTCGGCCATCCAGCCTACAGTCGCCTTCCCCCATCTGCCCGAAAACACAAAGACCATCGACGAGGCTGCGGCGCTGAACGTGAAGATCGACCAGGTGGTCATCGGCAGCTGCACCAACGGACGCTTGTCCGACATGGCCGCGGCGGCGGCCATCCTCAAGGGCAGAAAGGTGGCCCGCCGCGTGCGCGCCATCATCATTCCCGCCACGCAGCACGTCTATAAGGAGTGCATCCGGCTGGGCTATATGGACACGTTCATCGACGCGGGCTGCGTTGTGAGCACACCCACCTGCGGCCCCTGCCTGGGCGGCTACATGGGCGTTCTGGCCGAGGGCGAGCGCTGTGTTGCCACCACCAACCGCAACTTTGTTGGCCGCATGGGCCATACCGCCAGCGAAGTGTATCTCGCAAGCCCGGCCGTCGCCGCGGCAAGCGCCATTGCCGGGCACATCGCCAGCCCGGAGACAGTGTAAGGAGGAACGGCACAATGGTACAGGGCAAAGCACACAAATATCCCGACAACGTGGATACCGACGTCATCATCCCCGCGCGCTACCTGAACACGGCCGACCATAAGGAGCTGGCCGCCCACTGCATGGAGGACATTGACGCGCAGTTCAAAAACAACGTAAGGCCCGGAGACGTGATGGCGGCGGGCTGGAACTTCGGCTGCGGCTCCTCCCGGGAGCACGCGCCCATCGCCATCAAGGAGAGCGGCGTGGCCTGCGTCATCGCCAAATCCTTTGCGCGCATTTTCTACCGCAACGCCATCAACATCGGCCTGCCCATTTTCGAGTGCGAGGCCGCCAGCGACGGCATCGCGGCGGGCGATGAGGTGCGTGTGGATTTCGACACAGGCGTCATCACCGACCTGACGAAAAACGAAACCTACCAGGCCCAGCCTCTGCCCCCGTTCATTCAGAACATCGTGAACAGGGGCGGGCTGCTGAACTCGCTGAAATAATGATCAATCAGGCCGCTCTTGCGCAGGGCGCGGGCGGCCCGGAACGGAGGAATACCATGCGCAAACGCATTGCAGTGATGAAGGGCGACGGCATCGGGCCGGAGATCGTAAACGAGGCGCTGAAGGTGCTGGAGACCGTAGCTTCAAAATACGGCCACCATTTCGCCTATAATTTTGTTGATATCGGCGGCGTGGCCATCGACAACTACGGCACGCCCCTGCCCCAGGCGACCATCGACGCCTGCCTTGAGGCGGACAGCGTGCTGCTGGGCGCGGTGGGCGGCCCCAAGTGGGACGGCGTGCCCGGGGATAAGCGGCCGGAAAAGGGCCTGCTGGGCATCCGCAGCGCCATGGGCCTGTTCGCCAATATGCGCCCGGCCAAGCTGTTCCCGCAGTTGGCCGGCGCGAGCCCTCTGCGGGGGGACATCGTGGCGAGAGGCATTGACTTCATGGTGGCGCGGGAATTGATCGGCGGCGTGTACTTCGGCGAGCACAAAACCGAGACCGTAAACGGCGAGCGCGTGGCCACAGACGTGATGCCCTATGCTGAGCATGAGATCGAGCGCATTCTGCGCGTGGGCTTTGAAACGGCCATGAAGCGCCGCAATAAGCTGACGGTGGTGGACAAGGCGAACGTGCTGGACACCAGCCGCCTGTGGCGCGCCGTGGCCGCGCGCGTGGCCGGGGACTACCCGCAGGTAGAGGTCAACTATATGTATGTGGACAACGCGTCCATGCAGATCGTGAAAGACCCGTCCCAGTTTGACGTGATCGTGACGGAGAACATGTTCGGCGATATTCTTTCGGACGAAGCCAGCATGATCACGGGCAGCATCGGCATGATTCCGTCCTCCAGTTTGGGCGAAGGCACACGCGGGCTATATGAGCCAATCCACGGCAGCGCGCCGGACATTGCCGGGCAGGACAAGGCCAACCCCATCGGCACCATCCTGTCCGCCGCGATGATGCTGAAATACTCCTTCGGCCTTGCAGAGGAAAGCGACGCCATTGAGGCCGCGGTGAACCGGGTGCTGGAAAAAGGCCTGCGCACGGGCGACATGATGAGCGAGGGCTGCACGCCTGTGGGCTGCAGGGCCATGGGCGACGCCATCTGCGCGGAAATTTGAGCGCACACGAACAAAGCATGCCGGTGTGGAGGATTCTGTTTTTTTCACCGGCGTGCTTTTGGGGAAAGTATAAAGAGCTTGGGGACAGGAACCCCGGCCGCTGCGTTATCTGGCGCAGGGCCGGGGTTCCCCGTTTTTATTGGGCCGCGCGCCGATGTACCGCGTGCCTTTTTCCCTTCTGCCCGCCATGCCGGGCCGGGCGCAGGCAAAGCCTGCCGTATTCATAGCAGCGCCGGCACATATACTCCTGAAGCTCCTCGTAGCTCTCCACCATTGCAAGCAGGTCCGGGTCTTCATCATCCGTGCCCAGGCGCCGGGCGATGCGTTCCCGCGCATCGCCCGCCCTCTGCCAGATGCGGCTTGCTTTTGAACCGGGACGAAACTCATGCCGAACAATGTGGGAAAGCGGCACACGGTATCCTTCCAGGACATATTCGCCGTACATCAGGCCATAAATGATTTCGAAAAAATCCATATTTTCCCCTTTCCTCACTGGTAACCACAAGTTGATAATTCTCAGTATAAAGGCCATAAATCAATCTGTCAAATAGGAAAATTGATTTCTTGCATAGTACATAAATTCCGCTCTCATCTGTAAACTTAATACAGGTGGTGAACGGATATGGACGATAAAAATTTACAATACAAGCGAGAACTCGGTCTGAACATCAAGCACTACCGTTTAAAAAGCAATTACACTCAAGAACAATTGGCCGAAAAAATCGGCATCGGCCCCAAACATCTCAGCCGCCTTGAAACGGCCAAAATCGGCATTTCGCTGGACACTTTGTTCGACATTGCCGACGCACTTGAAATTGAGCCTTATCTGCTTTTGAAGTTCCGCTAAACCGCCGCGGCCGAACCGCGGCGGTTTCCCTGTGTTTTGGGGAACCCGTCTTTTTCGCGCATCAGTATTGTGCTATAATTATAACCGTTCTTTTTGTAAAAATGCCAAAGGAGTTCTTACAATGGGTATCATGGCACAAATCGGCATCGTGCTTGCGGTCTGCCTGGTAGGCGAGGGCATCGCGGCGCTGCTTCCCATCCCCTTCCCCGCCAGCGTCATCAGTATGGTGCTGCTGTTCCTCCTGCTTGCCACAAAGCTGCTTCGCCCCCACCACATCAAAGAAAAATCCAATTTTCTCATCACCAACATGGCCTGTTTTTTTGTGCCCGCCGGCGTGGGTATCCTGCGCTATGCGGATGTGCTGTGGGCCAACCTGCTGCCGCTGCTGGCCATCTGCTTCATCACCACGCCGCTGGTGTACGGCGTTACGGCCTGGGCCGTGCAGCTCACCATGCGCGCCATTCAGAAAAAGGAGGCCCGTCATGATTGAGGCTGTCACCACCTCGCCGCTGTTCGGCATCGTGCTGTGCATCGGCACGTTCCAGATCGGGCGCTGGGTCCAGAAAAAAACAGGGCTGACACTGGCAAACCCGCTGGTCATCGCTATTCTGCTGTGCATCGGCGTGCTGCTTATATTCGACATTCCTTACGAGGATTTCGCCATTGGCGGCGATATCGTGAACATGATGCTCGGCCCCGCCACGGCTGTGCTCGCCTTGAACATCTACAACCAGTATGCCGTGCTCAAGCGCCACTTCGTACCCGTTTTAGTGGGCTGCACCGCGGGCAGCCTGTTCAGCCTGGCAAGTGTGCTGCTGCTGTGCCGCCTGTTCCGGCTGGACGAAGCCGTCACCGCCGCGCTGCTGCCCAAAAGCTGCACCACGCCCATCGCCGTAGGCATTGCCGAAAGCCATGGCGGCATCGCGGCCATCACCATGGTGGCCGTGCTCGTCACCGGGTTCATCGGCGCGGTGTGCGCCCCTTTGTTCGCCAAGCTGATGCACGTGACGGAGCCTGTGGCCGAGGGCCTTGCCATCGGCGCATGCAGCCATGCGCTGGGCACCACAAAGGCGGCGGAGCTGGGCGAAGTTCAGGGGGCGATGAGCGGCATCGCCATCGGCGTATGCGGGCTGATCACCGTGGTCGCGGCGCTGTTTCTGTGAGCACGGCATACCGGAGCATTCAAAAAGCGCGTGTGGGCTTCTCCGGCGTTCCATAGGGACAATTTATGAACCTACCCGTATAACTTAATATTTGTTCCTGTGGAGGGAGGCTGTGTTTCGGCACAGCCTCCCTTTTCTGCTCATGCGACCTCGTTTGGGATTTCTTCTGCCACGGAATCCGCCATGTTCTGAGGCAGTTCATCCACCAGGCCGATGTCACGATAGTAGATGCGTACCTCCTGCGGTGCTGTGCGGGAGTATTTCTCCGCACGCTCACCGACCTCCACTCGCTTGATGAAGATGCGCAGGATCTCAGCAGTCAGCTCCGGGATCTCGCTGTATCGCTTGGCATTCTCAATGAACCGGGCAATATTGGAGCTGGAGTCTTTCAGTTCCTGAAGCCTTACGTCCATGGCAGGGAGCTGTTCCTGGATCTCTTTCTGCTCGGCGGTGTACTCCTGAGACAGGATGCGATACTGCTCGTCCGGGATGCGTCCAAGTACACTGTCCTCGTAGAGCCGTTTGAACAGCTTCGTCAGCTCGGCCTGGCGCTTCTGCATGGTGTCGATCTTCTTTTGGAGCATAGCGATCTCCTGCTGTGCCTCCTTGCCCTGCTTCTTGCGGATATGCTCTGCAAACCGCAGCTCATTCTGACGAGCGAAGTGTGTGACGCGGCGAATGTCATCCAACAGGATAGCATTAAGCTCTTGTTCCCGGATATAATGAGCGGAGCACACATCTTTGCCTTTCTTTTTGTAGGTGGAGCACATGAAGTTATTTTTTACCGCATCCATGGTGTGTGCTCGGTGCAGTACCATGGTGCCCCCACAGTCCAGGCAGTAGACCAGCCCGGAGAAGATATTCTGCTCGGCCATGTTGGCTCTGCGCCGCTTATGCTTGCGGATATCCTGTACGATCTCCCAGGTCTGTCGCGAAATAAGAGCCTCATGCGTATTCTCAAAGCGGAGCTGCTCAGACTCTGGACGCTCAATGCGCTTCTTGTTCTTGAAGGACAGGGTGGTGGATTTCAGGTTGATGGTGTGGCCCAGGTAGGTTTCATCCTCCAGAATGCCAGCGACGGTGTTGGTGGACCAGTTGTATGGCTGGGTGATATCCACTCCGGTCAGCTCCACTCCGTGCTTCTGGTAGTAGGAGTATCCAGGCGTTGGGATTTTGTCTTTCTTGAGCTGCTTTGCGATCTGGGCAGGACCCTTTCCGGAAACACAGAGGTCAAAGATGTAACGCACCACCGGAGCAGTCTCAGGATCAGGCACCATGTGCCGTTTGGGATCTGCCGGGTCCTTCATATACCCATAGCGGGGACGGGAGGAAACTCTGGCGCCAGTCTCAGCCTTAAGACGAACCACGGAGCGGCCCTTCTTGCTGCAGTCTTTGGCATAGAACTCGTTCATCAGATTCCGGAAGGGCGTGAAGTCATTGGTGGACTCGTACAGGCTGTCCACACCGTCATTGACGGCGATAAAGCGCACACCATAGCTCGGGAAGATGAGTTCCGTGTACTGACCCACCTGAAGGTACTCACGGCCCAATCGGGACATGTCCTTGACGATCAGTGTTTCCACCTGACCGTTTTCCATCAGCTCCATGACATGCTGCCAGCCCGGGCGGTTGAAATTCGTTCCAGAGTAACCGTCGTCATACAGGAAGAGGGTGTTGGTGAATCCTTTCTCAGCTGCATACTTCTCCAACAGAAGCTTCTGATTCTGGATACTGTTCGAGTCATCTGTCTTATTTGTTTTCTGTGTGTCCTCCTGGCTCAGCCGGCCATAGAGAACGGTATATTTTTCGTTGCTTGCCATTGTTACTCCTTTCCGGGCAAGCCGATACGGTAGTAACAAACATACCGCATCTCCTGCCTCAAGTCTATCCTCAAATCGAATCTTTTTCTAAATCACTGTCAATGATTTGGAGCATCTGTTCCGTAGGCGTTTTCGCTTTCTCTGCGGTAGAGAAGATGGATCGGACAAAGAATTTTCGTCCGCCCACGATCATCTCCCGGCGCAGTTCCATACCATGTTCCGTTTCGTGATAGAATGTATCCCGGTAGATCGGCGTGATCGTGTTTTCACCCCGGAGACCGATTGCTCGCTCTGGCAAATAACCGCCCAGGATACCCGTCTCCATGTACACTTCAAATTCACTTTTCATAGCGGTCCTTTCTCCTGAAACAAATTCGGGCAACAAAAATAGCAGACCGTCACATGGTCTGCTGCCAGGTTTGTTCTTCTTCGTGATCGTCCTGGGCGTGGCCTTGGGCGATTTTCTTTTGCTGCTGCTTGCGGAGCGTTTTCCTGTCTGTGTGCGGGCGCGTGGTGGTGCTGTCCATCACGGGAGCAGCAGACTGAGACTGCTCCAGACGGTACCCAAGCCCCACCACAGCAGAAGCAACGCTGCCGCTCCCATCAGCAGGACCGCCCATGTGGGACCATCCAGATGCGGCAGTCGCAGTCTGGGCAGCCTGATGCTGGGCAGAGAAAAACGCTTCTCTTTCTGTTTCCCAGCCTGTTCGCTCATCTGCTCCAGATGCTTCACCGCTTTCAGCAGCTCGTCCATCTGCGTCCGGGTCGGGAGCTGCGCCAGCAGTTCGCTGACTTTCTTGAGATAGCCAGTCTGTCTCTCGGTGTGGTATCCCAGTGTGTGGAGGTCGCTCTGCAGATCCTCCCACTCTGCTTTCGTAGGATGCACTTCGGGAGGCAGTGTCAGCTCCTGCGCCGGAGGCTGCGGCGTGGTCTGTACCATCTGCGTGGGCCGGTTCTTCTCCAACAGCTCGTCCATGGATAATTTCTGCTCTGATCCTGAATTCATATTCCATATTCTCCTTCAGATATTTGTCCCCAAACAGCAGGCGGTCACGGCACTGCCAGCCGCTGGGTGTAGTGTAGGTGATATTCCGCCGGGAGGTTTCCCAGCGTACCTTGTAGCCCTCGCTTTCCATCAGCGCAATGAATTCCTCACGGTTAGAGGCGTGGCGCATACAGTCGTTGATGATGTTCATAAGCTGCAGTTTTTTACTCTGGCCACGGGCGGCCGTGTGATACTCGCCGATGGACATGGTTTTGGTTTTCTGTTTCCTGTCCGCAGGCCGGAACACAGGAAGAGAAAACTCCATACAGACCTGATCGTTGCGCTGCCGCAGTTCTTGGAGCTGCTCCTTTGCGATGTGCAGCTTCCGGCCTGTATCGAAGTTGACGGAGTTGATGAGAAAGTGGGAATGAATGTGTTCCCGGTCTGTGTGGGTGCAGACCAGAACTTCATACCCCTCATAGTACTCAGCCAGTTTCAATGCCGCTGCATGAGCGGTGAGCGGGTTGATTTCTTCGCCTTTTGGGAAGCTCTGCACCATGTGGTAGAACAGCACACCATCGGTTTTGCGGTGCAGCCGCTTGGTGGTCATGAAGTCCGCGTAGACAGATTCCGGCTGGCAGTTGATGCCTGTGACCAACTGTTGACCGTCACACTCGGTTTTCTTGTTCTGCATGGTGTACCACATCACGGCTCCCATGCATCCGGTGCTCTGACCACGCTTGTAGTTAGTGAAGCTGATAATGGCCATCCTCACCACCGCTTTCGTTCCAGAATCAACCGGACAGCAGTGCAGAGTTCAGAGAACGCCTGGCGTACACTGTCCAGGTTGATCACCGTGATACGCCCCATGTGCGCCAAGGTGACGAGCTGATTCAGATTTCTGCCGATGGACTTCAGTTCCTTGAGCACTTCTTTTAGTCCATCGACGACCACAACCTGCTTTCCCAGACAGCAGGCTGTCACATAATCGCTCATAGACATCCCGGAGCGTTTTGCCAATTCCTTGATGGCCTCTCGGTCTTCGGATGCCATCCGAGTGCTGAACTTAATATCTTTTTTCATGTCGTTTCCTCCAAACCGCAGATAAAGTGGGTCCGGGCTTCTGCCCGGAAATTATGCGGAAGGCGGGCGGCGGCTGTGCCGGTGACCAGACAAACGCGATGCTGGCCACCTCCAAGGAGGTGATTCTCCCGTACCGGACACCCACGCTCCTTCTTCGACCACAAACGGCCCAACACGGCGTTTTTCTTGCTTTGCGGGGGTTTACTCGCCATACTCGGAAATCACCCGCAAATCGCCGCACAGCGCCCCAGCAGGGTCAACAGGGTCGACTGCCGGGACACCCTGGGCATCGTCACTTTCGGCACGGCGCAGCTCAACGAGCCGCTTTCCGTTGCTGCGGCGCACCACAGCTGAAATGCCGATTTTGCTTAGTGTGTCAAGGTTTTGCAGGATCTGTCGGGACACTTTCTTGGGTGAGATACGCTCCACACCCACAGGGTCGATTCGTTCAGACAGCTCCGTGGGAGTGCCGATAAATTCGGTTCGGTCACGCATCAGTACAGAGAGGAGATAAACGATGCGGTCGCCCAGCAGCTCCGGCTGTGTCCGGCTGTCCGACACCAGCTCCCACACATTTTCACCGTTGCGCTCCAGCGTCAACTCCCGGTATTCAATGTCACGGCCAATACAGGAGAGCTTTGCTCTGCCGCTGCCCCGCTTTTCTTCCACCAGCGTGAAGCTGGAATCCACCGCACCGCTGATGGCGGTGGTACCGGAGATGCGGTTGAACACATCGTCAGCGGTTTCCTTGCGCAGATGATGAATCAGCAGGATAGCGATGCCGTGGGCATCCGCGATCCGCTTCAGTGCAGAGAGGTCGCGGTAGTCGTTGGCGTAGGTTGCGTCGCGAGCCGGACGAACCATCTGCAGCGTGTCGATGATGACCAGTACCGTGTCCGAGTGGGCGGTGAGGAATGTTTCCACCTGCTCCTCCAGCCCCTGTCCAATGAGGGCGCACTCCGTGCAGAAGTGGACGCTGCTTGGTGCGTCCTCGGTGATCTCAAAGAGCCGGTTCTGGATACGGAGAACGGAATCCTCCAAGCAGAGATAGAGGGTGGTGCCTTGCTTCACGGACATCCCCCAGACGGGTTCGCCCTTGGCCACCATGACGGACAGCCACAGGGCCAACCAGGACTTTCCCACCTTGGGAGAGCCGGCAAGGATGTGCAGCCCCTGAGACAGCAGTGTGTCCACCACGAAGTTGAGCGGCGTCAGCGGCAGGCTCATCAGGCTCTCGCCGTCGATGGTTTGCAGTCGTTTTGTTTTACTCATTAGGATCATCCCCTTGTAAAAAGATAAGGACAGAGACCACGCTCACACCGTGGCTCTTGTCCTTTCACTTGATTATTGGGGGGATTTTGATAAAATGAGAATATCGCAAGACAGGCAGAAAACAGATATAGGACAGAGGAGGTGGCCCTATGCCACTGGGGATCAGGCAGAACAACAATTTCCTTCACCTGACAATGGATGTCTGGCAGGATCAGATCTTTTGCCAAGAGACCGTCTACCCGGCCGGCCACTTTGCCGCCGAACTGTTGAATGTTCCCCAGGAGACCATACGGGAACTTGTCACCCACGGCGGTGCCATCAGCCATCAGGTGGAGGCCCTGGCCTTGGCCGGGCGAGGTGAATTTATCAACCTGCTGGATGGGACCCGCGCCTCTCTGGAGAAGCTGCTGGATGCCCTGTGGCAATGTCCACCGTACAGCCTGATGGACAAAGGGCAGGAGCAGCACACATTGGAGGTGATGTTTTCCCCGGCATCCCACAACGATCTGCTGAAGCCGGCTTCGCCTGCTCGGGAATTTTTCTTCCGCTATCTGGTGGCTGCCTTCAGTATCCCCCTGGGCATCCAGCACTTTACCGTGGCGGCACGATATTTTGAGGAGGGCTATCTGCGGCGGCTGAAGAAACGGACAGAGACCTTCTTTGCCATGGCCGCCCACGACTGCTTCAACAGTGAATGGTTCTGGGATATGATGCGTGATTTGCCGGTACCGGATGTTGAGCCATTCACCATCACGCCGGATCTGAGATCCTCCTATGTCTTTGCCCGACACCCGAAACAGGAAAAGGAAACCGTATTTGTGAATCGGTATTTCTTTGACCATGCCATCAGCTTCTACATCTTTGACCTGATGAACGGACTGCAGCACGGCCATGCCCCCAGCCGGTGCTGTGGCTGCGGAACATACTTTCTCACCACAAACGGCCATATGCCGAAATACTGCGATGGCATTGCTCCCCAGGACCCCCGCATGACCTGCCGGCAGTACGGCGCCATGATGCGGCAGAAGGAGCAAAACAAGCAACACCCGGTCTACCGCCTGTTCACCACCCGCACCAACACCATCCGCAAGCACCACCAGAGAGGAAAGATCTCCGACGAGCTGCGCAAGGAAGCGCTGTATGTAGCGGAGAGCCTCCGGGATAAGGCGCTCATGGACAACGACTATGCCGCCAACGGCTATGCACACGATATGGAGCAGGAAACGCTCTACGAGCAGGCTAAACAGCGTTTAGGGCGGGAGGGCACGCCATGAGCATGTACCACAGCAACACACCCTGCCCCAGCAATGAGCAACTGGCCCAACGAATACAGGAAGGCGATCCGCAGGCCGCACCGCTCCTGCTTTCTCAAAACGAGGGATATCTGACCATGCTGGCCACAAGCTACTGCGAGCAGTTTTCTCAGGATTTTCTGGTGGATGACCTCAAGCAGGAGGGGGCGCTGGCACTGCTGGACGCGGCGACGCGGTTTGACCCATCCATGGGGACTAAGCTGCTGACCTATGCGACCTCCGCCATTGAGACCGCCATGCGGGACTGCGCCGCCCAAAGTTCTTTTTCTCTGTCCCTCCCGTTGGACCGTTACTACCAGCTGCGCCAGGTGGCGTTCCTCTATGCCACACACGAGCAGGACACTGAAGCAGATCTTCTGACCACCATTCAAGAGAAGTTGGAAGTCTCCGCCAAAGTAGCCAAGCGTCTGCTGGAGGAATACCGCACTGTGTTTCAGATCGAGTCGTTGGGTGAGCGTGTCTTTGATATTAGTTTTGGCGGTGATCCCGCCAAGGCCTATGACCGTTTCATGCGCCGGACGCGGCTTCTCCAGCGCATGGAGGAGGTGCTGAGCCCCAGAGAGCTGAATTTGGTGCGCTGCTATCTGGGGATTGGCCAGCCCGATGAGCAGGGCATGACCTTTCAGGAACTGGCCATCCGGCTGAACTACAACGGCCCCAGTGGTGCGGAGAAAGCGTATAAGAGCGCCATCCGGAAACTGAGAAAGCAGTTGAACGGCGGCGCATACGGTCAGTGGCTCTCCATCCAGAAAGCCATTCGCAAGGCCAGAGCGGATGCAGAGGCTGATCCTGGTTACTATGTACCGCAGCAGACGACCTGGATGGACGAAAAGGAACTGGCGGAGCAGTTTCTCTGTGAAGTTGTTTCGCTGATCCATGTCCATGAGATTTTCAGCGACGCATTGGAACAGAATTCAGAATAAGCAGTGCGGCACCAGGCTTTGTCCTGATACCGCACTGCTTTTCATTTATCCCATGATCCCGATTTTGTTGCCGTTCTCATACATGTCCTCGGCGTATTCCACATGGTTGGACCCCTGGCTTTCTACCCAGCCAAAGCCTGGCACATAGACCATGTTGTCCGGTTCGTTGTCAGGTACCGGGGCAGGCTCCGGTTCTTGCTGTGGTGTGGCATCCTGTTCAGAGGGAGCCTGTACTTCGCTCTCTGGAGGCGTTTGAGCAGGTGATGGCTCCGGGGTAATGTCAGCTTCCTCGACCAGTTCCGGCAGTGTTGCTTTCGTCTTTTCTTCCTCTGGCGATATGACTTCTTCCATCTCTGCTATCTCCGGAATTTCGGGCTGTGTGGCGATTACAGCGGCTGGCGTGGGCAGCGCGGGTGTTTCCCTGGCTGGCTCGTCCTGCGGCCACACAGCGGCACACAGGGCCAGACAGGCGGCAAACGCTGCAGTAGGGATAATTTGTTTCTTCATGTTGCTTCCTCCTTTTCGGACATGGAAAGAGCGCCCGATCTCTTCGCCGTACAGCGAGAGACTGAGCGCTCTTTTTCAAATTGATTCAGTTCCATGGAGAGCTGCCACGCCAGCTCAAATCCAGAGATAAAGCTGTCCATGGAGCGTTCTTCTGCCATCAGACTCTGGGCATCCATGATTCGCAGTACCAGCCGCCGTTCCGGCTTCTCCAGCACTTTGATCAGCACCTGGTGGCATTCTTCCGCTTCCTGCTTCTGCTCCGAAAACTCGGGTGGGGTATAGAAGCAGTCGTACAGGTCTTTGAGTAGTGTTTTCATGCGTTGCACCTCCTGGTAGCAACACACCATACCACAGAACGAGGGGAATAGCCAACAAAATATTTTAAAAATCACTCGTAGAGCAAAAGCGTTTAAATTCGCGATAACTTTAATTCATGCAATCGAAACAACTCGCGAAAAAGCGAAATATGTTGAAAACAGATGTGGTTCGTAGTAGTATAATTTTATAAATCCTTCTTATTCGGGGTGAAACCATGAAAGTAACTTACAAAAAATTATGGGTCCTTTGCGCTGAACGAGAGATGAGCAAAGCTGAGCTACGCAAGCGTGCAGGACTTTCTTCTGCTACTTTCACTAAACTTCGCAAAAATCAAGAAGTAAATCTATCGGTTCTCCTTAAAATTGCAGATGTTATGAATTGTAATGCAGGAGAAATGATGGATTTTATCAGAGATGACACATCGGCTTACAATTCCGAGTCGTTGTAACAAGAACGAGGGTGACGAGGGATGCCATTAACTCATGTATGCGTGTGGGATTCTAAAATTGGATATCGTCGTATCACGGTAGAAGAGGCTTGCAAGATGTATCCCTATGGTGCGTCAGCACGAAGCGGCCATTTTGTGTGTGAATTATGCGCACAAAATGTTTTACTTACCGCCCCTGGTATGAATGTTCAACACTTCCGTCATGATCCGGCCTCTCCCAATAAAGAATGCGACGAACGCCAAGCCTCTTTTGATCCAAACTACGGTCGATCGCTACGAGCACTTAACAGCCATATAATGCCTTTGCGCCTTGTTGTAACGGGATCGATATTTTCTCTGCAATTAGGGTTCTTCTACCCTCCAGACAACAAGGCACACTGCGACAAAATTAAGATAGCCGGAGATTCACACCAAGTTTATGAGTACTCGTTTGAGCGAATTGAGCGGATTGGAACCACCTACTTGAGTGTTGGCTCTATTCCAAGCCAGATTTACTGTGTTGAATATATAAATGCTAATCCCGAATTAAGAAGATTTTGGTCCAACAATATACCGGGAATCAACCAGGCTGGCTCCTTCTTTGACGGACGAACTGGCCAGATTCTACAATCTGGCGGAAAGGCGTATGCCGGAAATTTCTATTATTTATTGCAACGACATCCAATATATACTTTCCCTGCAGATATCGAAGCAATAGAAATAGCCAAAACGCGCGCAAACTCTTTCAATAGTTGGTATTTATATAAAATTCGCATTAAAAAGTTTTCAGAACGCTCCGCAAAGTTCTTCCTTAAATATGCTATTTTCTTAACTGAAAAACCAACCAAATTCTATCCTATATGGCCAGCATACATCCAGGATCCGTATTTTATATACCACAACTCAGCGGAATTTTATTTCTATTTATGCGGTGATGATGCCGAACTGAAATCATACCCCGCAACTGCGAATGTGCTTGGTACTCAAGACGGGAAATTATACAAGCTCTATACCAGGGAAAGAGAACAGTTAATCTCACTTGGAAAATCTGGAGCATTGGGATTCTCCTATTTGGTAAAGCAACCCCTGCGCAAAAAGGCGCCGTTACCAGCAATAATCATATCTGATCATTCTGGCAACACGCTAAATGAAGAGAGCTATGCAAAACTCCCTAAATTAAAGTGCATATCAGTTTCTTGCCCGTATGATGGGAAGGCTGTGGTTCAAAGAAACGGTAAGACCGAATATATCTACAAGCTTTCTGGCGAGGAGCATTTAACAATCGACGAACTATCATTTGGCACAGAGATACATTTTTATCAAGGCTGCGACTACATTCGCTCCATTCGTTTTGAGCAGGAAACCGTCAACATGGATGTTATGTTGCTGGATGCTGTGCTTGTCAAAAAATTGAGTTCTTGCTCTGGCCCGATGATTCCTGTAACGCATGCAGTTGGAAGTTTTGTCAGTAAATTCTCGAAATATCCCCAAACGCAAAAATGGCTCTGCAAGGCTTTGCGGCGAGGCGAAATTTCCCGTACAGCTTTAAATTTGCTCAGGAAAACCATTCAAAATAATCCTGGGAGGGATAATGATGATTGACAATGAAGTTTCCTTCACATCACTGTGCTACATTACAGTAGATTACGAAGGGCGTATATGGCTGAACCGTTTAGCAGATGTGGAAGATGATATTTTACATACACCATTCAAGTCGGAACGGACGGATAACTATTTTGAAAACAGAGATAGACTGTACCGCAACGATGGGCCTACTGCGCTTGGAACGATCGGTATTTGGGAGTGGACAGCAATTCCTAATAGGGATAACCCAGCAATTGACTATGTCCAGTCGTACTATGTCAAAGACTACTCGCCGGTACGTGTAGTAGTTCTTATGGCAAAGTCTTTAGACGAAGTGGTTGAACAACTTCAGAATGGAACTGCTCGTACACAAGCTTACTTTTGCGATACACTTTTTTGCTATGAACCTAAATGGGGGCAGTTCGCAGGCGTACTGTGTCGTGCAAATGAGTTCAACATTTCGGATCGATGTGCAAAACTTTCGGAAACTGTCTACTCCCTGCCAAGCTACACAATTTCCTCCGGGGATATCTATAATTGGGATGATCGTAACCTAAGATTTCTAAAAACACTTCAGCTGGGAGAGCCTTCTGGATATGTTTCAATAGGAAATACAGACGAGGTTATTCGCACGCTCATTCTTGAACGCACCACATGGCCTTTGTTTAAGGAGTGTATTGGTGCCACCAAGGCTGAATGGAAACATTGCAAACTTCTTCTTGAGAAGATTTGCGGAGAATCTTTGTACGACGCGATTGTTCAAAAACTAAATTGTACTCTGGACCAAGCAAAACAGACAGTTGATGATTTTGTTAATCGAGCAGATGCATTGATTAAAGTCGGCGATATCGATGTTAATGTGTTGGCTGAAATTGCAAAGAATCACGATGAATTAAGAGAATTATGCGAAAAAGCCGTATCCGTGGAATGGCATAATTCTCATGCTGCTGAAATTGCCAAAGCTGAGGCAGAAGTTTCAGAAATGGAAGAAACAATATCCATTGCAAAAAAGCAGCATAGTGAACTACTTGCAGAAATTGCCACAAAACAAGGTGAACTTGATCGGTTACTTGCAGAGATAGCGCAATATGAATCGATTGGAAAAGAAACGCTGGTCGCAGTGCGCCAGAAAATTGCTGACGCGCAAAAAGATATGGCAGGATTCATTGCTGATATTTCTGTTTTTCTGCCTCAGTCAAATGCAACCTTGCCGTATGGGAATCCACCTGCCTCATGGCAATACAGCAGTACCAGTGGCCAATATTCTGATGAGGATATTGAACTCGCAGAAAGCTGGCGCAATGAATATGATGCAATCTATCAGAATTTGTCATGTGCGTTGGGCATTGAACCAGACTTCTGCTCAATGCTCACTGCTTTTCTGTATGCAACCCATATCAACAATGTGCCAACTTTGATTGCAGGCCCTGGGGGACAGGATATTGCTGAGGTGCTGTCTGTTTCGATGTACGCAAACGGAGCAGGACAATTGACTTTAGGAGATGAATGTGACCTTTCTATAGTGGAAAGAATCAGCGAGGCTGACGATCCTATTGTGTCGGTTCAAAATATGTTCGGAAAAGGGTGGACGGATGCATTACCGCAGAAGTTTACAAGACTCAAAAAGCAGATAATCTGGACCCATCCATATGTCGAGGATATGCTTATTGAGCCGAAAGGCCTTTATAATTACATGCTCCCCGTCCTGAGTGAATGTTTTATAGGAAGTTTACCTGCTCTCGAGACATGGCCAAGTAAACGCGCTGAGAAGTTCCAACCATATGTTTCTGAGGAAAAACAGTCTCTCCGGATATCTGCATTTAAGCGTTTGGGCCTTAGCAAACTCCTATTGGGCCAGTTAACCCGTGTCCTGTCCGATGCAAAATGCATTTTGGAGAATCCCGCAAAAGATAAGGACTTGGAACTGCTCTTTGGTGTGCTTCCTCTCTGCGTACTTACCGGGAGATTGGATGTCTTAAAGGATGTTATTGAAGGCGAGAGCGGAATCTCCAGTTCGGTAAAAGCTGAAGTTGCAAGATATATTGAGGAAGAGTGAACGATATGATAAACGACCTAATTGTTTCAATTGGAAGGCAATTAAATATTCCGCAGTCAGATGACAACGAATGGGTTTGTCGGGTCGTTTATAGTGTTGCTGGGCAAATGGCTCTCGCTTCGCTTTGGGATCACACCGAGGATGGAGGTTCAGTTTCTATTCAGCACTTCAAAAGCAGAATTGGCCAGATTTTTGATGCTTATGAAGGCATTTATCCGAAGATTGGATTTCTCCTCCCGCATGACAAGACGGATTTGATTGAGGAAATGCACTCTATCTATCTGCGAAATGGGTTCTTTTATCATTCCGCTTATCAAATATCCCCAGCCGCTCTTGCAACTGGAGGAAATGGGGATCTTGTTCTTCACAGAGGTATTTCACCTGACTTGAAGTTATTTATGAGCGGATTGGGTTTCTATTCCGTTCAAACTTCAACTTCCGACAGGACAATATCATCAATGTTTGGTTTGCAGAAGCAGTCGTTTGAAAGCTATCTCGAAGAACTGTTGGCGCATTGCGAATGGGAACAAATAGAATGGCCAGATAACTCAGAGTTTCTGCGGCTTGATCCTCCATTTAAATGGGGGTATTGGCAACAGATTCCCGAAAAAAATGACCATATATCCCTTGCAAGATATGGTGAACCAAATAAAATTTTTGTATTTTATCGATACAGTAATGGGGTATTTCTGAATACACCGATTCCAGAATGGAGAATGCGGGACTATTTTTCAAATGTTCCAGGCAACCACGGCGAATATAGAAGGATTGCAATATCACTTCTAAAAAAACATGAAACACTTCCAGAAATCAAAACGAAGGCAAAGGGAAGTCTGATAGAAATCAAACTTGGCTATCGTCTGCCACCTTCGGAAGAAAACTTCTTCAAACTCTATAGCTGGCCTGTGCGATATGATTTTACATCAAAAACGCCCCAAGTCTTTACAAGAATGATGGCAAGGCAAATCTATCCTATGTTCAAACATGAGTTGGAATCAATGGGTTACTGCTTTGTGGAGGAATGATTATGTCCAATGGTGCAAACGGAGTTCACTTGCAACTGCGTGAAGCTCTGGAAAACTATATAAAGTCGCAATATTTTGGGAAGTCGCCTATCTTGCTGTCCGCTGCACAAAATAAGCTGAATCAAGAAGGTGTTCTTTATCAAAAACCGTATGTTGAATCATCACCTGCTTACAAAAGTACGACAAACGGAATCCAGTCATCTCCCAAGTTACCTGATTGGCTGAAAGACTATTTTAAGGCGCTATCAGATGCCAATCTTGGCGTATACCCATCACCTTTTTGTCACCAAATTTCCGCTTTGGAAGCGGCATTTGAGGGTCAGGATCTGTTTGTGTCAACAGGTACAGGCTCTGGTAAGACGGAATGTTTTATGTGGCCCTTGATGGCAAAACTTGCTTCAGAAGCAAGAAATAGCCCAGATAGCTGGGCTATGCGTGGCGTCCGAACGATTATCATGTATCCTATGAACGCCCTGGTTTCTGACCAGATTAGTCGTTTGCGCCGTTTGATTGGTGATCCAGACCACCGATTTATAAATATATTCCGCACCGCATGTGGAAATAATTCCCGCCGCCCTCAATTCGGCATGTATACCGGAAGAACTCCTTATGCAGGTAAGGAGCCCCGACGTAATGAGGACCGTTCACTTGCGGCAACATATTCCCGTATGGTCAATCCTGAAAACGATGAAGAAAAAGCTTTTTTAGAGAAACTCATTAAGGACGGAAAACTACCGGCCAAAGAAAATTTTGATGAATTTCTTGAAAAACTCTATAACGGAAAACATATTCCGAACGATGAGGATGCAGAACTGGTAACTCGTTTTGAAATGCAGCAATTCTGCCCCGATATTTTGATTACAAACTACTCCATGCTTGAATATATGCTTCTTCGGCCAAGAGAGCATAAAATATGGTCAGATACTCAGGCATGGCTAAATGCAGATCCGAATAATAAGCTTCTATTTGTCATTGATGAAGCGCATATGTATCGTGGTTCTGCAGGCGGCGAGGTATCATTGCTCATACGGCGTTTATTCCACCGTTTGGGCATTGATCGCAGTAGAGTTCAATTTATATTGACTACCGCAAGTATGCCCAACAATAACGAGAATGACAGGAAGGCCGTCAGGACATTTGCAAATGAATTGACTGCATCTGACGACATGCATCCGTTCTGTTATCTCACTGGCGAACGAGAGGAAATAGGCAGCGGAAGTGCAGTTCATATTCCCTTCAGTAAATTTAAAGAATCTATTCCGGATGCGTTTGAGGGCGATGATCCCGAGCGCCTTATGGCACTCAATGGATTTTGGACAGGTATTGCCAATAGTCCTGCTCCATTCGTTTCCTCTGAAGATGCATACCAATGGCTATACGGCCATTTGGTAGACTATGTACCATTCTGCCAAATGTTCAAACTTTGCCGCGGAACAGCAGTCTCTTTACAAGAATTAGCGGAGTCTATCTTTCCTGATAACAGTTTAGAAGATGCCCTGCACGCTGTCAGTGTTATGCTTTCAATCGCACCTTTGGCGCGCAGCGAAAGTGGAAGTGTTCTGTTTCCAGCAAGAATGCATATGCTTTTTCGTGGAATCAAGGGCGTTTACGCTTGTACTAATCCAGACTGTCCTCATTCGCACACGGAAAATGGATTAACATTGGGTGAGGTCTATTTTTCGGATGGTAATCTTACTTGCAAAGAATGCGGAAGCACGATTTATGAGTTATACAATGATCGCCGGTGCGGTAGTATTTTCTTCAGAGGTTTTGTGCTGAAGCAAGATTTTGAAGCCAGAAGACGTACATACCTCTGGCATCAACCTGGTATGATAAATGAAGATGAGGTTAAAGAAATACATCTTTTCATTCCGTCTGCAGGTTATCGATTGCCGGAACGTCAAGGACAGAATAAAATTTCGCCTTGCTACTTAGATGTTCAAAGCGGCTTCATCGACTTTTCTGATGATTCCTTGGATGGAAAGCAGGGCATCAGAAAGCTGTATTATAGCGGCTTCACAGCAAAGGCCCGACCGGACATTCTGACATTTTCCACCTGTCCGCATTGTCGGCATGAACTATCTAAGATGCAACTGACCTCTTTTAATACAAGAGGCAACCAGTCCTTCTTCAATCTGATTAAAGCGCAATTCCAAGCTCAACCTGCGGTTCCAGGGAAAACAGGCGATCCCGATCGACTTCCAAACGAGGGGCGGAAAGTTCTGCTTTTCTCAGATAGCCGCCAACGTGCAGCTAAGCTGGCAAGAGATATGTCTGACGCATCTGATATGACTGCGGCCCGACAGCTTGCGGTGCTTGCCATTGATCGAATGGAACACGAAGTTGCAGAGCAGTCCATGAACTATTTCTATGACTACTTTGCAATGGTAGCTGTGGAGCATCATGTTCAAATTTTCCATGATAGCGAGACAGAAAAACAACGAGAACGGTTAATTGAGCATGGAACACAGGCACTGAAGAATTACACACGTGCAAGGAAACGTGGGCAACAGTACACTCCTCGCTTCACCATTGATAATGCGCCCACCCAAATGAAGGAACAGCTCATTCGCTTTTATTGTGGGGGATATAATACGCTGGTTGATTCAGCCCTCAGTTGGATAGAACCTACGGATGCTGCAAAATGGGATGCACTTGATGCGTTAGAGGAAGCAGGGATCGAAGTAAGTGAGGAAGAATTCATGGAATTCTTTAACGCATGGATTCTTTCAACTTGTGACACTTCGGTGATCCTTGGACATACCATCCCGGATGTGATTCGTGAAAAAGTGCGTCCAAACTATGTGGGATATGGCATTGATAAGAACAAAAAGTTTTCTACCGATATCCGCGAAATAATGGGATGGAGCGATAATGATTCTGTTGCTGCAAAGTGGAGCCAAATTTTGCGGGAAACATTTATGGATGAAGGTTCGTCTTCCAACGGAAAGTATTATATTGACCTTTCTCGTATAAAACCGCGCTTTGATTTAGAACACACGTGGTTCCGTTGTGAACGCTGTTCAGAGCTCACGCCGTATTTACTGAAAGGGAAATGCCCAAGTTGTCAGTGTGAAAAGATTCATCCCATGACAACGGAAGAAATTGATGCATTGGATTTTTGGCGTAAGCCCATTGAGGATGCGCTTCAAGGTGACACCATTCGTGTAATTGATACCGAAGAACATACTGCACAACTTTCCCATAAAGATCAGCGGGATGAACTCTGGTCCAGAACAGAGCAGTATGAGCTACGGTTTCAGGATTTTTTGCAGAACGGCGAAGCGCCTGTCGATATTCTAAGCAGCACGACTACAATGGAAGTAGGTATCGATATCGGATCGTTGGTTGCTGTCGGTTTGCGGAATATTCCTCCTATGCGTGAGAATTATCAGCAGCGTGCTGGTCGTGCAGGCCGTCGCGGCTCAAGTCTGTCTACCATTGTTACTTTTTGCGAGGATGGACCACATGATTCACTGTACTTTTCCAACCCAGTACCTATGTTCAGAGGCGATCCCAGAAAACCGTGGATTGATATCAGCAGCGAGAAAATCACCCAGCGACATCTTGGTATGGTTGCACTTCAAACCTATCTGAGAGAGAAATCTAACAGTTTGGATGCTATTCCCGCCATTGAATTTCTGGATGAACACCTACAGCCTTTCAGCAGCTTTTTGGCAATCTTTGAAATTAGCGAAGATGATATTCTTGTGCCCGTTGGATCCAAAGGTGCATTAGGTAGCTACAAAGATGAACTTGAAAAATCTCTGTCGGCGCTGAAGCAAAAACGAGATGATCATCCTGAATTGTTTGAAACAGATGATAGCAGTGATTCTGGGAAAAAATCGCTTTTGGATGCGCTTTATGAAGAGGGTGTTATACCTACCTATTCTTTCCCCAAAAATGTTGTTAGCACATATATTTCCGATGTCAGCGGGAAGGTAAAATATCAGGTTGAACGAGGGTTGGATGTTGCAATTGGTGAATATGCGCCTGGCAGAGCGATTGTTGTTGATAAGACGACCTACCAGATTGGTGGTTTGTATTATCCCGGAGGAGAGCGGAGCGAAAGAACTGCTGCATCTCCAGCCAAAGCATTTATTCAGGATGCAAGCTACCGAAAAAGCATTCGTACCTGCAGTCAGTGTGGTTGGTTTGGCTTAGAAGAGGATAACCCTGATACTTGTCCTTTCTGCGGCAATAAAGCATTGACAAATATGTTGCCAATGCTACGCCCATGGGGATTCGCACCACGAAATGCCACATCCATTGAAACGGCACAATTGAATGAAGAATACTCAGCAACTCAGCAACCTCTATATTCCACACTACCCGATGCAGATGATGTTACGGCGGTTAATGGATGTGCCAACATCCGAATGGCTGTTCGTCCCAATCAGCGAATCATCATGCTTAACAATGGTGTTAGTGGTAAGGGATTCACAATCTGCTGCGACTGCGGTGCTGCAATGCCCGGAGATGACCCCGCGGTTCTTAAGGATGTTTTGCGTCCGTATAGATCCAAATTCATCAAAACACGTTGCAAGCATAGCGATACAATCAATGTGAATCTTGGATATGACTTTGTTACAGATATGCTTGTTCTGGAATTTGCTTTGGATCGACAGCAGATCGATATTAATCCCACCAGGAATTCTTGGCTTAACCGTGCTGGACAGTCTCTTGCAGAAGGCCTGCGCTTGGCAGCATGTCAGGAATTGGACATTGAATTTACAGAGCTTGTGACTGGTTTTCGTGTTCGACAAAATCGCAATGGAGATTTCGTTGATATCTACTTGTATGATAGCCTTTCAAGTGGTGCAGGTTATGCTGTTAGCATTGAATCCTCTATTCGACAGCTACTTACCAAAACTCGAGAACTTCTCGAAAGCTGTACCTGTGACAGTGCTTGCCACAGGTGTCTAAAGCACTATCGAAATCAATACATCCACAGCGTTCTCGATCGTAAAGCCGCACTTGATTTATTGAACTGGGGAGAAACAGGGGCAAGAGTATCTGCAATCCCATACGAAAAACAGCAGTATCTTTTGAAATCCTTGGAACAAATTCTCCAGATTTCCGGCATACATATCGATGTTAATCACGAATCAGTTTGGGCAGAGGGGCGCTATAGCAAAAAGAAAGTAGTAGTATATCCGGCTATGTGGACAAAGCCATTAGAAGAAAACACCATTTTTGTGAGTGATGCGCATTTGAAATATGCTAAACCCTATGCATTAAAAACGATTTTAGACAGCCTATAATATGAATAGCCGCAAGCCATCACACGATAGCTTGCGGCTATTCCGTTTGTTCCGTACCGGTAGTGCCCCTGGGGATTCAGTTTGTTTCCCTATGAGATGGAGCCCTTCCACACGCGCTTCATTTTTATACCGTTTTATTGCCCGCAGCCCGGACCGGGCTGCACGGCAGCTGCCTATTCATACAAAACCTGCCCCGCAAACACACAGACCACCCGCTTCAGATCCGGGTGCTCCGCCATCAACTGGTGCGCTGCCGTCAGCACGGCGCCCGCGCTGGGCGAAGCCGGAATGGCGTCTGTCTCCAGCACCTCACGCGCCGTGACGTTGGCCGTATGGCTGGGCACGGCCATCACGGCATCCACGATGTACGGGTTATAGTTTTCCGGCACAAAGCCCGCGCCCAGGCCCGGGATGTTGTGCCGTCCGATGTACCCGCCGCCGATGGCCTGGCTCTCGTAAGGCTCTACGGCAACCACCTTTACATCCGGGTACCATGCCTTGATGTATTCGCCCACGCCCGTAATAGTGCCGCCGCTGCCTACGCCCGCAACAACCGCGTCCAGCGCGCCGCCCGTTGCCTTGGCGATGTTCGGGCCCGTTACACGGCGGTGAAATTCAGCGTTCAAGTCATTGTCGAAATAGTTCAGGAAATAGCCGCCCGTCTGCTCCACGGCCTCCTGCGCGCGCTGCTCCACGCCCCTGCGGCCGTAAACATAGTTGGAAAGCACGATTTGCGCGCCGAACTTCGTCAGCATCTGCTGGCGCTCCAGCGGCACGGTAGCCGGCATGCAGAGCATCAGCGGGTGGCGGCTGTGGGCGCAGGCCACGGCCAGCGCCACGGCAAAGCTGCCGCTGGAACACTCGATCACCGTCTGGCCCGGCTGCAAAAGGCCTTTTTCCGTGGCCAGAGCCAGCATTCCTTCGGCCAGCGCGTCCTTTGCGGAGCCCGTCGTCCCGCCGTAGGCCAGATATGCATACAGGGAATCCGGCAGATCGTACTTCGCACAGTACCCGGAAAGCGCCACCACGGGGCGGCTGTACAGCGTTTCATAATAGCTTTTGTGGATATTCAAAACGAAACAGCTCCCTTCCCGGCGAAACCGCACACAATATCACGATTATTATACTATAAAATCCCAGTTTTGGGAATGCGTTTTCCATAAAATTTGCATTTCGCCGCCGGCATGCGCCAAGCGCACAAAAAGCTGCAAAAAAAATGGGCAAACCGCTGAAAAGGCCTTGACTTTACACCGCATGTGCGGTATAATGAACAAGATGTGTAAAGTGGTTTGCTTTACACAATGATTTTGAGAAAAGGAGCGGCCGCGGTGGTTACAAAAAACCTCGAAATTTCGTACCTGCTTGATTTTTACGGCGACGTGCTGACGGAAAAACAGCGCGACGTGATGGAGCAGTATTACAACGACGACCTCTCCCTTTCTGAGATCGCGGACAACTTCGGCATCACCCGCCAGGGTGTACGCGACGCCATCAAGCGCGGCGAGGGTACGATCCTGGAGCTGGAGGACAAGGTCGGCTTTGCGCGGCGGTACCGCGCTGTACAGGAGGGCATTGAATCGCTGGAGCAGCTCGCCCGCGACATCAATTTCTACAACAACAACAATTACGCGATGTCCGAGGACATCCATCGCGCTGCGGACGAGATGCTGCATATCATCAACCGCATGAGCGAGGCGTGAACAGCGCTGCATAACGAACGGAAAGCGAGGCGTGCCGCCGATGGCATTTGAGAGTTTAAGCGATAAGCTGGCTTCGGTATTCAAAAAGCTGCGCGGCAAGGGCAAGCTGACCGAGCAGGACATTAAGGACGCTATGCGCGAGGTGCGCATGGCCCTGCTGGAAGCGGACGTCAACTATAAAGTTGCGAAAGATTTTATCGCCGGCGTCACCCAGCGCGCCATGGGACAGGAGGTCATGGAGAGCCTGACCCCTGCGCAGCAGGTCATCAAGATCGTCAACGACGAGCTGACGGAACTGATGGGCGGCAGCGAGGCCGCGCGCATCCACATCAAGTCCAAGCCGCCGACGGTGATCATGATGTGCGGCCTGCAGGGTGCGGGCAAAACCACGCATACCGCCAAGCTGGCCAAACACTTTATCAAGGAGGGCCACCGCCCGCTGCTCGCCGCATGCGATATTTACCGCCCCGCCGCAGTCGATCAGCTGAAGATCGTAGGCGAAAAGGCCGGTGCGCCGGTGTTCGCCCTTCCGGGTGAAAAGCCCGAGGCCATTGCCAAAAAGGCCGTGGCCCACGCAAAGGACTACGGGAACGACATCGTCATCCTCGACACGGCGGGCCGCCTGCATGTGGACGGGGACCTGATGGCCGAATTGCAGCGCATTAAGGAAAACGTCCAGGTGGACGAAACGCTGCTCGTCATCGACGCAATGGCCGGCCAGGACGCTGTGAATGTAGCCAAAAGCTTCTCTGAAAGCACCGGCCTGGACGGCGTTATCCTGACGAAGCTGGATGGCGATACCCGCGGCGGCAGTGCGCTTTCCGTGCGTGCCGTTACAGGCAAGCCCATCAAATTCGCGGGCGTGGGCGAAAAGCTGGACGACCTGGAGGTATTCCATCCCAGCCGCATGGCCAGCCGCATTCTGGGCATGGGCGACGTACTGACGCTGATTGAAAAAGCGCAGGACACCGCCGACCAGAAAAAGGCCGAAGAAACCGCCAAGCGCCTGATGCAGAACAAATTCGACATGAACGATATGCTGGATCAGTTCGAACAGGTAAAGAAAATGGGCGGCGCTGCCGCCATGATGTCCATGTTCCCCGGCGCGGGACGCATTTCGGACGACGAGCTGGACAAAAGCGAAAAAGAGCTTGGCCGCATGAAGGCTATCATCCAGAGCATGACAAAGGGCGAACGCGCCAAACCCTCTACCATTGACCCCAAACGCAAGCGCCGCATTGCCGCCGGCAGCGGAACGCGCGTGGAGGACGTTAACCGCCTGCTTCGCCAGTATGAACAGATGCAGAAGATGATGAAGCAGTTCAAAAAGAACCCCAAGGGGTTTGGGCGCGGCATGAAAGGCCTGGGCGGCATGTTCCGCTAAGCGCCGCTTTTATTTCGGTAATCACGGGGCTTTGCCCCGCTGATATACAGTTTTTAAAAAATTACAGGAGGTGACAGGATTGGCTGTTAAAATCAGACTGCGCCGCATGGGCGCGAAGAAGGCTCCGTTCTACCGTGTGGTTGTTGCGGATTCCCGCTTCCCCCGCGACGGCCGTTTCATCGAAGAGATCGGTTACTATGACCCGACCAAGGAGCCCGCTGTTGTCCAGATCGACGCTGAGAAGGCGAAGAAGTGGATCGCGACCGGCGCTCAGCCCACCGATACCGTTCGTGTTCTGCTGAAGAAGAACGAGATTCTGTAATCGTGAAGGAGCACACAATGGAAGAGCTATTATTAGCAGTCGCCAAAGGCCTTGTGGAAGACAAGGACGCCGTAAAGGTTACGGTGGACGAGGCCAATGAGGACGGAATCATCGTGTATCACCTCACCGTTGCGGAGGACGACATGGGCCGCGTCATTGGCAAGCAGGGCCGCATCGCCAAGGCGATCCGCGTGGTCATGCGTGCTGCCGCCGTGCGCGAAGGCACCAAGGTCATGGTGGAGATCGGCTAAAATACGGTTCGGCCGCCAACGAAAATGGCTGTCGCAAAGTGCTTTTGAAGGGCATTTTGCGACAGCCATTTTTTGGTTTCCACTGCTTTCGTTACAACGCGGATACAAAAAACGTCTATATTGAATACAGCAGACAGAGCCGGACATATCCGGGAAACATCCACGCAAGGAGGAGCTTCTATGAAAAAACATGTCTGTGCCGCCGCGCTGGCGCTGTGCTTTGTTCTGGCCGCGTGTGCGCCGGAGCCGGGCGCTTCTTCCGCCTCCGTGCCATCCTCTTCCGCCGCAGCCTCCTCCCTGCCGCCGGCTTCCGGCACGGCCGGACAGGCAGCGCCGCCTTTGGACCTTCCCTATGAAAAGATTCAGCCTGTGGCGGATCACGCCACACCGTACCCGTACCTTGCCTGCGGCTTTGACGGCAGCGGACCTGTGTATTACACCATGTGCCGAGGCGGCCTGTGGGGCCTGATGCGGGAAGATTTCACCGTTGTGCTGGAATGCCGCGCACCGCAGCCCGTGACGCGGTGCCATCTGGGGCACTGGTCATGGGGCAGCGACGGAATGAACTGGGATGAACTGGATGCAGTCAACGCCCGCTTGTCCGAAACCGGGGACGGCGCACTGGAAGTGGGGCACGGCGGCAGCGGCACACTTTTTTATTGGGACGTGGCCGCATCCGCGCCCGGCTTCTGCCGGACGGGTGAAGCCGCACAAGCCCCTTCTCCTGTCACCGCCGCCGATTATGAGCGATACGGCGTATTCCTCCCCGTTCAGCTTTCCGTCATGGCTGAAAGCGAGATGACGGGCGGGCTGTATCCCCAGCCCATCGACAGCGCTTTCTGCTACAATTTCGCCGGGCCCGCCCAGGCGGATACGCCGCACCTGCTCACCGAAGAAGCCTGCGAGGCTGTGGGCTGGTTTCGGGAAGGACTCGGCTCCGTATATAAGAATGGCAAGACCGCCTATCTCAACGCCGAGGGCCGGGCCGTGACAGATTTTCTTTACGACGGCGTGTGGGCGGCTCGCTGCGCCACACAAAGCGTGCTGGACGAAAAAACAGGCACTTATGCAGACGAGGTCGTGTATGCCCGCCCGGGCTGCGGCTACCCGCTTCGCAGCGGCTACGCCCCCGTGTGCCGGGACGGGCTTTGGGGCTTCCTCAATGCCGACGGCGCGGAAGCTGTTCCCTGCCGCTACGAATACGCCTGTCCCACGCCGGATGGTCTTGCACTGGTACGCGAAAACGGCGTGTGGAGCCTTGTTGAGCCCGCGGCACTGGCGGCGTGAACTCCGTTTTCGCGCCTGCGGCGCCACTGTGAAGTCCGCCGGGCAAGCGGCTGCCGCCCACCTTTCCGTACGTCTTGTGCAGCCTCGACCGCCGCACGCTGCCGCCCGCGTGCGCCCTTTTCCCCTGCGCGAAACAGCACCGCGCCCATCCCGGCAGGAACCGGGCGGGGCGCGGTGCTGTTTTTTGTCTTTGCCCATGCTGACACGGCAGTCATCTGCACAGGCAGCGCCCGCCGCGAAGCGGACGGAATGGCACGTATGGTCCAATACCGTCCGGGATTTTTTCGTGCCTGTTCACTCGTTTTCCGGCCCGCCGCCCGCCGCAGTGCGCTGTGTTTCATAGCCGTCCAGAAAGCTGCGGAGCTGCCCGTCTTGCGTCCATCCCAGCGCCATGTTCAAATTGACATGATGCATGCTTCGGAAGATATTTACGTCTGCCTGCGGATTCGTTTTGCGCAGTGCCGCAATGAGAGCCTTTGTTTCGCTGCGTGCGCCGTGCATGCCTTCATCCGCTTCCTGCTCGGTGAAACGGCAGGCGCACTGCAGAAATGTCAGACCGTTGTAGCGTTTCCACGCCAAAATATCCGTCTCACGCACCAGGTACAGCGGACGGATAAGCTCCATACCCGGATAATTGGTGCTGTGCAGCTTCGGCATCATGGTCTTGACCTCCGCGCCCCACAGCATGCTCATAAGCGTCGTTTCGATCACGTCGTCGAAATGGTGCCCCAGCGCGATCTTATTGCAGCCCAGCGCCCGTGCGTTTTTATACAGATGTCCGCGCCGCATGCGCGCGCACAGATAACACGGCGACTGTTCGATATTCACCACTGTGTCAAAGATATCCGTCTCGAAAATATGCAGCGGCACCCCCATGAGCGCGGCGTTGCGCTCGATCATGGCGCGGTTTTCCGGGCGGTAGCCCGGGTCCATACACAAAAATTCCAATTCAAACGGAACGTCGCTGTGCTTTTGCAGCTGCTGCATGCATTTGGCAAGCAGAAAGCTGTCCTTTCCGCCGGAAATACACACCGCGATGCGGTCCCCCGCGTTCACCAGCCGATAGTCCTTACAGCCGCCGATGAACCGATGCCAAATGGGTTTCTTGTATTTTTTGATGATGCTGCGCTCTATCTCTACCGTCTTTTCCATGGGTCAGCGCCGGATGTCCAGCGTTTCCAGCACCGCGCCGTCCATATCCTTCGTGGTGAACACGCCGTCCTCATACACCATATAGCTGTGAACGCCGTCGCCTTTTGGAAGCGCCATGCTTCCGGGGTTCAGGAAGAAATAAGCGCCCCGGTCCGCCGCAGCACGCACGTGGGTATGGCCGTGGATGAGTACGTCGCCCGGGTTGAAATTGGGCAGATTTTCCTCGTTGAACAAATGCCCGTGAGTGACGAACACCATGCGTCCTTCCAGAAACAGAGCCATGTAATCCGCCATGATGGGAAACTCCAGCACCATCTGGTCCACCTCAGCGTCGCAATTGCCGCGCACAGCCAGCACCTGTGTTTTCAGGCCGTTCAGAATGGCCGTCACTTTTTTGGGATCGTACTCCCGGGGCAGGTCGTTGCGGGGGCCGTGGTACAGCAGGTCGCCCAGCAGGACAGTCTTGTCGGGCGCCTCGTTCCGAATCAGCTCCTCCAGCTTTTCCGCGTAATAGGCGGAGCCGTGGAGGTCGCTTGCAAACAACAGTTTCATTGGTATCACCTCAATTGTATAGTATAAACGATTTGCGCCGAAACTGGAAGATTTTTTGCGCAAAACATGGTAGAATGAGGGCAGACGAGCCATACGAAGGACAGAAAGGAACGAACGCCATGAAATCAGTTTTCTATTACGACACTCCCATCGGCAGGCTGGGCCTCGCAGAAAACGGCCGCGCTGTCACAGACGTGCTGCTGCACGGCGAACACCCGGCGGATGCGGAGATACGGGAAACGCCCTTGCTGCAAAAGGCCGCGGAGCAGCTTGCGGAATATTTCGGCGGCCTGCGCACGGAGTTCGAGCTGCCGCTGGAGTTTGAAATCGGTACACCCTTTGAGCGTACGGTCTGGCAGGCGCTGTCCACCATCCCCTATGGAGAAACACGCAGTTATGCGGACATCGCCCGGCAGATCGGCCGTCCTGCCGCCTGCCGGGCGGTGGGCCGCGCCAACGGGCGCAATCCGCTTTCCATCTTCGTGCCCTGCCACCGCGTTATCGGCGCATCCGGACAGCTGACGGGATACGGGGGCGGGCTGGATAAGAAAGAAGCGCTGCTGCGCCTGGAAGGCGTCTTGCTTTGACCGCTCCGCCGGAAGGCGCCATTAAAAAGGACCGTCCTGTGAAAGCAGGACGGTCCTTTTTGATTTGCAGGCATAGGCTCTTGAACGAGAGATCCCTCCACGGGTCAGGGCAGCTCGGCCTCGACTGCTTCCGCAGCGGCGGCGGCCTCGTTCTCCGCCAGGTTCTTTGCCTTGATCTCCGCGATCTTTTCCTGTATCTCCTCCATCTTTTCCTTGGTCAGCGGATAGAACTTCATCGCCACCACATTGCACAGCCAGCCGATGATGGGGACGATGGTAAACGCGATCACTACGACCCAGAACAGGCCCTCGCTCCACGGCGATTTATCGGTGGGGACTTCCTGCGCATAGCCGACCAGCGCGAACATCAGGGCGACGATGGTGGAAGCCAGCGAAGAGATCACCTTGTCCACAAAGCTGAACAGAGTGCCCATCAGGCCCGGGACGTATTTGCCGGTGCGGTATGTCTCATAATCCGCGCAATCGGCGGTCATCGGGATAACGATATTACCGGAGATGCCCGAAAAGCCCTTCTGGAAGATCCACAGCAGGCAGAACGCGATGGTGAAAAAGCTGATATTTGTGAAGCTGAACGAGCCGGGGTCGCCCCAAACCATCAAGCAGAACATCAGCACGGACGTGCCGATGGCGCCGTAGGTGCCGAACAGCAGCGCTTTCTTTTGCCCCATCCGGGAAGCGATGAATTTGATGCCCAGAAAATTGATGATGACAGTCGGGATCAGCACCAGCGAACTCATCTGCCCCTGCAGCGCGATGTTGCCGAACAGCACGCCGTAAAGCACCGCCATGATGGTCGTATTGGACTGCACGCTCATGAACAGTTTATCCGTAGAAGCAGCGACGACCAGCATCTGAATGGCACGGTTGTTTTTAAGCACTTCCCAGTAATCGCGAATACGGATACGCTGTGCCACACCCAAACCGAAATATTCCGGACGGTCCTTGCGCCAGATGCCAATGAGCGCTAGGATCGCGAACACCGTGGCCATCGAAACACAGATAAACCACAGTTCACGGAACATCGCGGGATTCATAAACCCGGATACCTCACCCACCGTGTATTTCGGCACAAGATACATCGTCACCAGCATGCCGAGGCCCGTCATGATAACAGCGTTGTAGATAGAGTCAAAGATGGCAAATGTCGGCCGCTGCTTTGGATCGTTCGTCATGCAGGACTGCGCCGATTTGGTGACAACACACTGGCAGGTGTAGCCGATGATATAGATTGCATACACTACAATGAAAAACAGCAGGCGGAGCACAAAATTCTCCGGCAGCTGCGGGCCCACAAAAAACATAATGAACGAGCACACCATCAAGATCAAATTTCCGATGATGATGAAAGGACGGTTCTTCCCCAGCCTGCCGTTCGTCTTGTCTACCATGAACCCGATGATCGGATCCGTCACACCGTCCCATACGCGCATAACAGTAAGCAGAACACTCACCAAGGCGAATCCAACGCCCATAATTCCTCCCACCAGGTAGGACACATACATCATCATCATCATGTATGTATTCGTCGAGGTGTTGTTCAGTGCATAAAAACCGATCTCCCAGGTTTTTGCACGATGCATTCCCGCCGCCGGGACCGCTTTGGAATCATTCATGATACCCTCTCCTTTTCTTTCTTACTGTTCCTCAGCTCCTTTGTCCGCGCAAAGAAGTTAAGACTTCTTATCGATATCTTAACAGTTTATTAACAACAATACATATGTTATTATTGCGGTTCCGATATTGCAAATATTGCTTCATTGACATTCTGCAATAAAAATTATTTTCTTTTTGTACATCACGCACACAGTTTGAAATTGTTTTTCATATTTTGATTTCAAAATAGAGGGGATTTTTTATGAAATTAAGAGTCATAATAAAAAAATTTACAAGGACGCAATAAAAAAGGAAGGCTCCCTAAGGAGCCCTCCTTTTAAAGCGACGAAAAACCTTCTGCAATATTCGCAATATATTGGCTTCAGCGTCCAATGCCGAAATACCTTGCAGCATTGTTAAAGCTGATATCGCGCACAATGCCGCCCAGCATCTCCATATCGGCCGGATACTCGCCGTTCTCTACCCAGCCGCCGATCAGTTCACACAGAATGCGGCGGAAATATTCGTGGCGGGTGTAGCTCAGGAAGCTGCGGCTGTCCGTCAGCATACCCACGAAGTTGCCCAACAGGCTCAGGTTGGCCAGGCTGGTCATCTGCTCCTGCATGCCCGTCTTTGTATCGTTGAACCACCAGGCGCTGCCGTGCTGGACCTTACCCGCCACTTCAGTGCCCTGGAACGCGCCGATGATGGTATCCAGCAGCTGGTTGTCCGCCGGATTCAAACTGTACAGAATGGTGCGGGGCAGCTCGCCTGTTTCCTCCAGCGCGTTCAGCACACCGGCCACAGCCTCGCCGCAATTGACAGTGTTGATCACGTCGTAACCGGTGTCCGGGCCGAGCTTCGCAAACATTTTCTTGTTGGGGTTGCGCAGACAATTATAGTGCAGCTGCATCACCCAGCCGCGCTTTGCATACTCACGGCCGCAGAACAGCAGCAGATCCGTCTTGAACAGCTCGATCTCCTCCACGGTGAGGGCTTCGTCGTTCATCCCCTTGCTGAACACCATATCCACTGCAGCGCGGTCCGCCGGGCGGTAAATGACATAGTCAAGGCCGTGGTCGGACGCGCGGCAGCCCGCGGCGTCAAAATGGTCGATGCGGGAGGCCAGCGCGCACTCCAGCGCGGCGCTGTCTTTGATCTCGCAGCCGCACACCTCGGCCAGCTTCGCAATATACTCCTTCCAACCCGCCTTGTCGATGTTCAGAGCCTTGTCCGGGCGGAAAGACGGCGCCACCACAGTGGTAATGGACGGATCTTCCTTGATTTTCTGATGCCATTCCAGAGAATCCACAGGGTCGTCTGTGGTACCGACAAAGGCCACGTTGCTCTGGGCGATCAGCCCGCGCACGCTCATGCCCGGCTCCTTCAGCTTTTCGTTGCACAGATTCCAGACCTCTTCGGCTGTTTCTCCATTCAGAGCGCCCTCATAACCGAAGTACTTTTTCAGCTCCAAATGGCACCAATGGTACATGGGGTTTCCGATGGCACGAGGCAGAGCCTCGGCAAATTTCTGGAATTTCTCCCGGTCCGGCGCATCGCCCGTAATGTACTTTTCCTCCACGCCGTTGGAGCGCATCACACGCCATTTGTAATGGTCGCCGCCCAGCCACACCTGGGTGATGTTCTCAAACCGGCGGTCCTCGAAGATCTCCCGCGGGCTGACGTGGCAGTGATAGTCGATGATGGGCATATCCGCCGCATATTCATGATAGAGCTTCTGCGCCGTGGGAGTGGAAAGCAAAAAATCCTTGTCCATAAAGGGTTTCATTGGGATCGTTCCTCCTGTTCATTTTATTCCGGGCGCCGCATTTTGCACACGGGAACACCGCAAAACACCGGCCCTTTTATCTGCTGTCTCAAGTTTACCATACGGATTTGTAATAGAAATTGCTATTATTGCTTCTTGCATTGCAATGCTTGCGCGCCCCGAAAAGAGACAACCCCCCGGCTGCGGACGAACCGGCCGGAGGGCTGCTGTTTTTCCGTCCGCAAAGCATGGGCGGAAAAATCACCGTTTATGCGCTTAGAACCACTCGCCGTAGCCCAGCTTGACGAGGTTATCGTGGCTGATTTTCAGGCTCTCAAACGGGTCGCGGCCGTAGGTGTCGTCCTGCTCGACCAGGAAATACTCACTGCCGCCGGCCAGGCCCGCCTCGATGCAGGCGGCCACGGGCAGCGTGCCCTCGCCCACCTCGGCGAACTGCACCACGTTGTTGAACCCGCCCATGAACTTCATAATGGACTCACGATTGGTGAAATCAATACCGCCCTCGGGCATTTTCATTTCGCCGATGCGGTAATCCTTCAGGTGCAGCAGGCGGATGCGGCCCGCGTACTTTTTGATAAACTCAACGGGATTCTCGCCGCCGCGGTGAATCCAGTGGATGTCCAGCTCAAAGCCCAGGTTTTTGGTGTTGTCCTTGATGATGTCCAGCAGATACTTGCCGTTGTAGCGTGCGAACTCCACATGGTGGTTGTGGTAGTACAGATCGATGCCCTCTTCCTTCAGCCTGGCAGCGGTCTCGTCCGCCTCCTTGGCGAAATCCATGGCCTTCTCGTAGCTGCCCATGCAGGTCATCGGCAGCATGCCGATGCGCAGCATATCGCAGTCCAGCTTGCGGCAGTCCTCAACAATCTTCTTGAAATCGTCCGGGTTGTTCAGATATTCGCCGGGCATGCCGGGCACCATGGGCGCCACGGAAGCGGTGCAGGAAGAAACATTCATACCAAGCTCGTCGATGGACTTGCGGAAACCCGCCACGTTCTCCGGCGTCATGGGCACCTGAGAGATCTCGATGCAGTGATAACCGATATCCGTAAGCTTCTTCATTGCGTCAAACGCGTCGAAGCTGGGCATTTTGGCGGGGGCGATGGTGCTCATCTGAACGCCGATCAAACCTTTTTTCATAAGTTCTGCTCCTTTTTCTTTCGTTTTTTGCGGCCCTGCACGCTTACAGCGCCACACTGCCGCCCGTGCGGCCTGCCTCCTGCACAGCGTCGATGAGCCGTATGCTCATTTCGGCGTCGCGCACATGGATGTAACCGTCCGTACCGTCTTCCAGCGCCTTGTAGAACTTGCCGATGAGCTTTGCATGGCTGGCGCCGTAATAGAACTTGGTGCCCGGAAGGCGCGCGTCCTCACACAGCTCCTCGCGGGAACCGTCCTGGGCGACGCGGTACAGCACGTTTTCGATGATGGCGAAATCCGCCTTTTCCAACTGTACGCCAATCTGCACGCTTTCATTTTTGTAGTTGGCGTTGGTGGCCATGAACAGGCCTTTGCCTCCGTCCGCATAGGTGAGCTGCGCGGCCACGGTGTCTTCCACTTCAATGCCGTAGTCCAAAAGCTGGCTGACGCTTGCCCGCAGGCTTTTTACCGGGCCGCCGAGAAAGTACAGCAGGTCCAGCGTATGCACAGACTGGTTGATCATACAGCCGCCGCCGGCCGTTTCCCACTTGCCGCGCCAGGGCTTGCAGTCATAATACTGCTTGGGGCGCGCCCAGGGCACGATGCCTTTTGTCCCCAGCACCCTGCCGTATTCACCGCTCTCGATGATGCTCTTGAGCATCTCGACGGATTCGTTCAGCCTGTTCTGCAGGCAGATGCCGATGTGCACCTCGGGGTGCGCGGTCTCCAGCGCGGCAAATTCCTTTGCCTGCGCGGTGTTCAGCGCCACGGGCTTTTCGCAGAATACGTTCACGCCGTGCTCGGCAAAATATTTCGAGACGGGATAATGCAGGTAATGCGGCAGACAAACGTGTACGCAGTCCGGCTTTGCCTCCCGCAGCATCTCCTCATAATCCGTGTAAAAGGGCACACCCTCCGGGGCGCGCTGCCCTGCTTCGGGATCAATGTCGCACACCGCGCACAGCTCGATGTCCGGGTTGCCCGCGATGGCGGCCAGATGGATGGGAGAAATATCTCCCAAACCGATCACTGCTGCTTTTTTCATATTCTTTCCTCGCTTTCAGCGGCAAAACAGGCAAAGCGGCGGACGGCGAACGGCCGCCGCCGCTTTGTCCCGCCGCGCGGTGCTGTTTACTCGCGGACGGGGAATTTGCCCTCGGCCTCGATGCGCTTGTTCAGCTCGGCCGCATATTCCTCGGGATCCACCGGGTTGCTTACGGTGCGGTTCGTCCAGGCGGAAAGCTGGGAAGCATTGGCCAGGTTCACGCCGTTGATGCCGTCGGAGCCCGGAGCCAGCAGCGGAGTGCCCTCAATGATGTGGCAGGCAAAGTTTTCCATAACAGTAGTGTGCTGATAGCCCCAGCCGTCCTGGTTCTCAAACTCCTCAAGGTCATACAGGCCGCCCGCGGCGTTGCCCATCGTCAGCTTGGCAACGTCCATCATGGACATGGTCTCGTTCATCTCAGGCTCGGTCTTTTTCATGCGGTAGATCTTGGCTTTCTTGCTGTCCTCAACAACGATCTTGCCGCCGTCCAGGTCGATCTCCAGCCGGTCGGTGCCGATGGCATCGTGGGTGCAGGTGATAAAGCTGCCGGTAGCACCGTTGGCGTACTCGGTCACGATGGTGACATCGTTCTCAACGTCGATCTTGCGGTGAGAACCATTGATGTTCTTGGAGGTGACCTTCGTGGGGATGCCGCAGATCCACTGCCAGAGGTCGAGCTGGTGCGGAGCTTGGTTCACCAGAACACCGCCGCCTTCGCCGCCCCAGGTGGCGCGCCATTCGCTCTGCTGGTAGTAGCTGTCCGGACGCCACCAGGTGTTGATGATCCAGTTGGAGCGGCGGATCTCACCCAGCTCGCCGGAGGCAACGATCTCCTTAATCTTCTGGTACAGCTTATTGGTGCGCTGGTTGAACATGATGCCGAACGCAACGTCGGGGTGCTCCTCGGCGCACTTGTTCATGGCCATAACGTCCTTCGCACGCACGCCGGCGGGCTTTTCCACCAGAACATTCATGCCGTGCTCCAGGCAGTAGATAGCGATCTCGTGATGCAGATAGTGCGGAACCGTGGTGATAACGGCGTCCACTGTGCCGGAGGCAACCATTTCCTTCCAATCCTTGAAGAACGGGACGTCGGGATATTTTTCCCGGCACATTTTCTCCTTCTCGGGGTCAATGTCGCACAAGGCGCCCAGCGCGCAGTGCGGGGGGCATTGAGGGGCAGGCATGCCGGGGAATCCGCCCTGGCCTGTCAAAAATCCTGCGTAAGCGCCGCCCTGGGCGCCGATGCCGATGAGGCCAAATCTTACTTTTTCCATAAGTACACTCTCTCCTTTATGTTTGCATTTCATTGCCGGTATGTCAAAAGCGGGACCACCCGCCGGGAAAACAGCTCAGATGGCGTCCAGGATCTCCCTGAGCGCGTGGTACTGCATGGCGTAGCCCTCCGCGCCGTCTTTCGCCTTGTTCTTCTTGATGATGTTGGCAGCATCCTCCGTCTCCAGGGACTGCAGCGACGCGAACAGCACCAGATGCGGCTCCAGTGTCAGGAATCCCTCGTAGCCTTCGTCGCGGATGGCGCGGGTGAGCAGTGCCTTGATCTTGCCTTCGCCTGTACCGCACAGCACATTCTCCTTGTCGTGAGAGACGGCATCCTTGATATGGATATACTCAATATAGGGGCGCAGCAGCTCCCAGCACTTTTCCGTATCCTCGCCGCACTGCACAAAATTCGCAAAGTCGAATGCCGCGCGGAAATGCGGGCTGGCCAGCGCTTCAAAAATGACCCTGCAGCGCGCGCCGGTGTCGCCGTAAATGTCTTTTTCATTCTCGTGCAGCAGGATGACGTCGTGCTTTTCAGCCACGGCGGCAAACTTGCGCAGCTTTTCGATCACCACGTCGCGGTAGCTGTCCGGATCTTTGCCGTGGGGGATGAAGAAACTGAACATGCGGATATAGCGGCAGTCCAGCAGCTTGCAGATCTCACACAGGCGTTCCAGGCCCGCCAGATGCTCGGCAAAGCCGGCCTCGTCCTCCACACCCACCTTGCCGACGGGCGAACCGATGGACGACACCTTCACACCATACTGGGCGAGGCGCGGCATCAGCTTTTCACGCACTTCATCCGGCGTGTATTCGGCAATGTTCTTGCCGTCCGCCGAGCGCAGGGAGATGTAATGCATGCCCAGCGACGTCACCGTCTTGAGCTGCTCGGTAAAATCCGGACTGATCTCGTCCGCAAAACCGGAAATATAAATGTTTTCTTTCATAAAATACGTTACCCCTTTTCTTGCCGATTGGTTGTTGTGCCATGATTCATCAGGGCAGCATGGTCCAAAATTAGGTACTATGTCAAGTATAGCACACCGATTTGCAACCGTGATTGCTATTATTGCTTGACACATTGCGAAAATTGTCTTAAACTGTTTACAAGGCTATCATACTTTATCATTAAGGGTGATCGAGCCGCCGAATGCCGGTTCAGGCTGAGGAAAGGCAGGGACTGTGTTGGGAAATAAGATCCAGAAATTCACCGTGCGCCAACAGATGCTCACCAATAACTACGAGATCTACCGTTACCGGGATTCCTATCTGAATAACGTGGCGCTGCATCATCATGATTTCTATGAAGTATACCTGTTTTTAAACGGGAACGTCAATTACACCATCGAGAGCCGGAACTACCATCTTCTGCCGGGGGACATCCTGCTCATCAGCCCGCTGGAGCTGCACCAGCCCCGCATCACGCTGGAAAAGCATCCCTACGAGCGTATCGTGCTGTGGGTGAACAAAAGCTTTCTGGAGCAGTTCAGCACGCCCCACACCACGCTGACGCACTGCTTCGATTCCACCGTGCCCGGCCACACCAATCTGCTTCGTCTGGCGCCCACGCCGCGCCAGCATGTGACAGACCTGATGGAGCGCCTTGTGGCCGAGACCAACAGCGCCGATTACGGCTCGGACCTTGCTTCCATCGGCTGCCTCATCCAGCTTCTGGTGGAGCTGAACCGGCAAGCGGCCAATTCCGCCCAGCACCACGAGCTGACGGATAAGTCCGGGCCGATCGTGACGAACGTGCTCAACTATATCAACGACCACTATCACGAGGAGCTTTCCCTCGACATGCTGGCCTCGCGCTTCTTTGTCAACAAATATCACCTTTCCCATGAGTTCAACCGCCTTGTGGGCACCAGCATCTATCGCTATGTCATTCAAAAGCGGCTTGTCATTGCAAAACAGATGCTTTCGGACGGCCTGCCGCCCACCGACGTCTACCAGCACTGCGGCTTCGGGGATTACTCCAATTTTTACCGCGCTTTCAAGGCCGAATACGGCATCAGCCCCAAGGATTTCTCCGGCACGGCTCAAACGAACGGCTCAGGCTCCAAATAAACGCGGCGCCGGCGCGCCTGCTTCCGGCATACAAAACGCGCCCTGGATGGTTTCCGGGGCGCGTTTTTTTACCACAGCCGCAGCTGGCCGTCCGTCTCCCGCCGCTCCAGCTCCGGCGGCGTTTCGTGCAGCAGGCGGCGCGCGGTTTGTTCATCCTCCAGCCAGGGGCGCACCTCCTGTGCGCGCAGCACCAGCGGCATACGGTGGTGCACCGGGGCCACGCTGGCATTGGCCTGCGTCGTCAGGATGCAGTACCGCGCCTCTCCCCCGAACACGCCGTACAGCGCCGCCATATACAGCTCCGTCCGGGCGGGCATACGGAAAAGATATCTGCGTTTATCCGCGTCCCATTCATAAAAGCCGGTGGCCGGCACCACACACCGCCGGGCGGCCACGCCGTCACGAAACATGGGCCGTTCCTCGGCCGTCTCGGCCCGGGCGTTGATGACATTCCTTCCCCCCTGCATACCGGGAAAGCCCCAACCCATCACCGCGGGAACGACCTTTCCCTCCCGCAAAACAAGCACCGGCGCGCCGTCCGAGGGGAACACCTCATCCCGCGGCGCCTGCGCACCCGCCTTCCGCACCGCCTCCCGGATGCGTGCCAGCATCCGGCTCTCCTCCCAGGAAAACTGATACCGTCCGCACATGGTATTCGCCCCTTTCTTTCGCGGCGCGCTTCGGCCGCCGCCCGCTGAAACATCAATACCAGTATGCCCTGTGGTGCGGGCAAAACGCAGCGCCGCGGCAAAAACCGGTCGGGGCGCCCCGCCGCCCGGCCCGCTCCGTTCATTCCTCCAACGCTTCTCCGGCGGCGCCCGCTTCCGGCAGCGTGGTGACGCTGCGCAGCTTTCGCTGGATCTGACGTGTGCGCACGCCCACCAGGCTCTCCAGCGCGTTGCCCGCCTGATTGATGCGCGTCTGTGCCTGCTCCAGCGCCGTGCCGAACGTTTCAAACTCGGATTTCACACTGCTCAGCACATCCCACACTTCGCTGGACCGCTTTTGGATGGCCAGCGTCTTGAAACCCATCTGCAGGCTGTTCAGCAGCGCGGCCATGGTCGTCGGCCCTGCGATGACGACCTTGAACTCCGCCTGCAGGCGCTCCACCATGCCCCGCCGCACCACCTCGGCGTAAAGGCCCTCGATGGGCAGGAACATAATGCCGAAATCCGTCGTTTCAGGCACATGGATGTACTTGGTATGGATGTCCTTCGCAAACTGGCGGATGCGCTGCTCCAGAACCTTGGCGGCCGCCTCCACCTGCGCCGCATCGGCGGTGTCGTAGGCGTCCAGCAGGCCGTTGTATGCGTCGATGGGAAATTTTGCGTCGATGGGCAGATACACACAGGAGGTGCCGTCGCCCGGCAGCCTCACGGCGTATTCCACGCGCTCGCTGCTGCCCTTCACGGTAGCCACGTTCTCTGCGTACTGCTCCGGCGCAAGGATCTGCTCCAGAATCGCGCCCAGCTGGATCTCTCCCAAAATGCCGCGCGTTTTCACATTGCTCAAAACCTTTTTCAGGTCGCCCACGCCTGTTGCCAGCGTCTGCATCTCGCCCAGGCCCTTGTATACGCTCTCCAACTGCTCGCTCACACGGCTGAAGGACTGCTGCAGCTTTTCGTCCAGCGTTTTCTGCAGCTTCTCGTCCACAGTGTGGCGCATCTCGTCCAGGCGCTTGCCGTTGTCCGCCTGCATGGCCGCAATGCGCGTTTCCATCGTGGTGCGGATGTTCTCCAGCTTCTGCTCGCTCTCCAGCGCGCCCGTTTTCATGCGCTGCTCAATGAACTGCAGCTGGTCCGTCACGGCTTTTTGCAGCGCAGTCTGGCGCACGGCAAGCTGTTCGCTCAGCTCCCGCAGGCGGGTGTTCTGCGCCTCCGCCACCTGCCTTTGTGCGTTTGCCTGAAGCTCCGCCGTGGACTGCAGCGTTCCGTGGATGGTGCCGCCCACCTCCGTGCGCAGCGCGCGCATCTCTTCCTGCAGCTCCTGTGAAAGGTTCTGCAGGTCGCGCAGTGTCGCCCCCTGTTTCGGCCTGATAAGTACGCAGACCAGCGACAAAACAGCCGCGATACCCGCCAGCGCCAGTGTAATATATTCGGTCATTCGCTTGTCTCCTTTGCCTTGCCTCCCGGGTTGTGTGATATCCGCGGGGGCGCTTTCATAAAGTATAGTATACGAGGAATTCCCCTATAAAGCAACAACGAAGGCGGCGATGGATTTGTTTGACAAGCTGAAGCAAGTACGCATTTCAAAACGGGCGCGGCGCGGCGCCGTGCTGGGGCTGTGCCTGTGCGCGGCGGCGGGGCTGGGCATGCACCTGCTGCCGGGCGGCGCGCCTGTAGGCTGTACACAGGAGGACCTTGCGGACACGCGGGCCGTCATGGCCGTGCAGGCTTCCGTCTCCGGCAGCACGGACGCGCAGAGCGGCGCGGCCGCGGACAAGGTGGTCTATCTGACATTCGACGACGGCCCCTCCGCCACTACGGAAAGCGTGCTGGACACGCTGAAGGCCGAGGGCGTGCCCGCTACTTTTTTTGTCATGGCGGCAGACAACAACGAGGAATACCTGCCCCTGCTGGAGCGCACCGTCCAGGAAGGGCATCTCATCGCACTGCACACCTGCAGCCACGATTACAAAAGCATCTATAAAAGCCCGGACGCCTATTGGGATGATCTGCAGAAGCTGCGCGAAAAGCTGCTTCCATACGTGCCCGCGGACCATGAAATCAAATGGCTGCGCTTTCCCGGCGGCAGCACCAACACCGTCAGCCACCGCTACGGCGGCAGTGATATCATGAAAAAGCTGAAAGCCGATGCGGAAAGCCGCGGCTTCACCTATGTCGACTGGAATGTGTGCGCGGAGGATTCCCTCGGCGGCCACCCCTCGGCCTCTACCATTTACAACAACATCATCCGCGAGGTTGGCGACAAAAACACCTGCGTGGTGCTGATGCACGACACCCCACGCAATTATAAAAGAATACCATAAAACCCGCACAGGTTCCCCCTCTTTCATTTTTTCCTGTGCGGATTTTATTTTCCCTATTGACATTATCACGATACCGTGATATAATATAAACAACGAAAGGGGCGGACACCATGCCAGTAATAAGCAGATTCTATGGTTTGATTATCAAGATGTATTTCCAGCAAAAGGAGCACAATCCCCCACATGTGCACGCGCTATACAACGGTGAATACATGGGAGCGTTCGCTATTACAGACGGCGCTTTGATGGAGGGTGACCTACCCACCCGGGCGCAAAAAATGGTTGCTGAATGGATATCGGTTCACCGGGATGAACTGCTGGAAATGTGGCAAACTCAAAACTTCAAAACCTTGCCGCCGCTCGAATGAGCGGCGGCCCACTCCGGAGGTGGTATGATGTTTCATAAAGTAAAAAGCGTTTCGGCTCTCCCCGATTTTCGGCTCCTTGTACAGTTCTGTGCGGGAACCAGCCGCGAATACGACGTTACCCAGCTTTTTGATAAGTTCCCGGCTTTTCTCGCTCTGAAAGATGATCCCGCCCTTTTTGCCCTCGTCGGCGTAGATGTCGGCGGCTATGGCGTATCATGGACGATCTTGACTTGTCCTGTGACGAGCTGTTTTATAACAGCCGCCCGGTATCCACTCCTTTCGATAATCTTCTGGCATTTAGTGATGCTACCGCATTGTGGGGTCTCAATGAAAGCACCCTACGCAAAGCCATATCATATGGAAAGCTGCGCGACGGAATCGACGTGCAAAAATTCGGTAAGCAATGGCTTATAACCTTGGACGCTATGGTGCGTGAATACGGAGAACCCAAGCAATAAGGAAAGCGCCCCGGTAATTCCCGGGGCGCTTTCCTTACATATTGTTTACTTTTTCCGCGCCCAGCGCTTGCAGCTTCTTCACAAGATCGGATACATAGTTCGCGCCGCGACTGGCAAAAACGCCCGTGAGCGCAATGCCAATCCATGCCACGTTGAAATTTACACCCAGTGCGGCGTAGAAGTCCGCTCCAACACCAAAGCACAGCAGCACGCCCAGAGCAACGGCACCCGCCTGCGTGGCGGCGGTTTTCCATTGCTTTTCTATGATTGCTTTTCCGAAGGTCTTGGCGTATTCGATCAGCGCCTCCACCGTTACGGCCATCATAAGTACAAGTACGATCATGTTCATTATCCTTTTCCTTTCTATCCGTTTCTAATTTTAAGTGTTTCACAGCGCCGCACAATATCGCCCACAGAATGGTCGCCGTCGCCCAGCGCCTCGTATTCCTTGTAGCAGCCTTTCA
>OGYH01000360.1_pt1 | contig 48240 bp, 39 predicted proteins | sample 1576511 | NCBI WGS metagenome assembly OGYH01 (sample SAMEA3541522, study PRJEB24748) | human gut metagenome | biome: human gut; feature: human-associated habitat; material: faeces | place: China | collected 2012
ATGCAGGCAATATGAAGGAGGCTTTGCGATTGAGCGATAAGCGGCTGGCGATGACGGAACCGGGCACCCATCAGTATGCCATTGTACAGTTTTATCGCGGCTTGACCTACAATCAGTTTGGTGATAAAGAACAGTTCCTCCGCTGCCTCTTGCGTTCTGCTATCTGCGATGTCCAGTTGGCTGTGATGGATCAGGGGTCTCTCTGGGAAGTTGCCAATCTTCTCAACGCCGACCCGGGCGAGCAGAAGCGCTCTCATGAGTATATCAAGTTTGCCTGGCAGTCGGCTACCATTTTCAATACGCCTAGCCGCAGCCGCCAGATCATGCCTGTGCTCACGCAGATTGAGGAGGGCTATCAGAAAGAACTTTCAGCGAGCAACCAGCATCTGCGGCTCATGGTAGCGTGTTCAGCCTTGCTTCTCTTTGTGGTTATGCTCTTGCTCTACTATGTCAACAAGCAGCGCAAGCGCATTGCTGCGGCCCATCATAAGCTGAAGGAAACCAACCATGCCTTGCAGTTGGCAAATGAGCGTCTTAACGAGATGAACCATTCTCTCAACGAGAGTAACAAGATGAAGGAGGTATATATTGGTCGATTCCTGCGCCTTTGTGCCATCTATGTCGACAAGATAGAGACCATGCGCAAGCGAGTAGTGAAACTGGTGAAGGCTAGAGAACTCAACAAGTTGCTGGAGCAGATGCAGGCTGGCGAGGCCTACATGGGCGAGCTGTATGAGTATTTCGATTCCGCCTTCCTGAAGCTCTTCCCTGACTTTGTTGAGGAGTTCAATGCCCTCTTGAAGCCTGAAGAGCGTATCGTGCTCGAAGATGACAGCCATCTTTCTACCACCCTCCGTATCTTTGCCCTTATCCGTCTGGGCATCGAGGACAGTTCTAAGATTGCCGAGTTCCTTCACTATTCTGTGAACACTATCTATAATTATCGCGCCAAAATCAAGAATAGTGCCATCTGTGACAGGGAAGAGTTCGAGCAGCGTGTGAAGCAGATTGGCATGAAATAAGCCTTTCTGGGCGTGATGGCGCAAACTTGCGAAAATTCAGGAGTAAATGCTGCAGATACCCATGCGCCCTGTTTTAGGGTGTCAAGTAGATTAATCTTCTGATAATCAGTATATTGATATTTTGGAAAATCCCCGTTTCTACGAGCTTGTCGATAGGATGAAAAGCAGGGGAAAACAATAAAAGTTTGTTACGGCGTTTCACCGTAACAAACTTTTATGCGTTATATTTATTTCTTCCCTCCGTTCAATTTCTCAGAATCGAATCATTCTTTTTAAAAGAGCTCGAAGGCTTTCTTGAGCTTCAGGTTATCGGCTGCATTACCAACAAGAGCCTCAAACTTTCCGGCTTCAGCCTTCCAGGATGAAGATGCCTCATCGTAGAAACTGAGGGCCTCTTTGCTGATGGTGATGCTGATATCCTTGCTCTCACCTGGCTGGAGATAAACCTTCTGGAATCCCTTCAGCTCCTTCTGAGGGCGGTCTACTGATGACTTGACATCGTGGATGTAGAGCTGAACCGTCTCGGCTCCGGCACGCTTTCCGGTATTCTTTACGTTTACGGTAAAGGTGATTGTGCCGTCCTGCTTCATCTGCGCCTTGTCGCTGCGGAGATTAGAGATGGCAAACTGGGTGTAGCTCAAGCCGTGACCGAATGCAAAGGTAGGCTTGATGCGCTCCTTATCGGTCCAGCGGTAACCTACATAGATGCCTTCCTTATATTCCTCATCAATGATGTTGCCCTTCGTGCTGGCTCCACCTTCCTGACGCCAGGTTCCCGGATAGGTATTGAGTGCATGAGCACCTGTTTCCTTCAGCGAGTTGACCCATGTAAACGGCAACTTGCCGCTAGGGTTTGCATCGCCTGTAAGGATGCTTGCAAGGGCTTTGCCGCTCTCCGAACCGATGAACCAGCCCTGTACGATGCCGGCAACCTTAGCCTTCCAAGGCATAGCTACCGCATTGCCCGAGATGTTGACATAAACGAAGTTTTTGTTTGCCTTAGCCAAAGCCTCGATCAGCTTATCCTGATGGTATGGCAGCTCATAATGCTTGCGGTCGTGACCCTCACAGTCCTGGAAATCGCTCTTGTTCAGACCACCAAACATGATGACATAGTCGGCTGTCTTGGCTTTCTCTACGGCTTCGGCTATCAGTTCAGCCTCGCTGCGCTTGTCTTCCAGGTTCTGACCGGTTGTAACGCCATTGTAGTTGCCCGTTACATCGCCCACATATCCGCGGGCATAATCTACCTCGATGCCGTCCTTGCCCAAGCGTGTCTTCAGGCCATCGAGAGGCGAAATCTCGCGCTGTACCTTGAGCGAAGAAGAGCCTCCGCCTACGGTCATCATCTTGATGGCATTCTCGCCTACTACCAGTACGCGCTTAGCCTTCTGGATGTTGATAGGGAGCACATTGTTCCTGTTCTGGAGCAATACGATACCTTCCTCAGCAATCTGTCTGGCTGCTGTATAATGGCTCTCGGAACAGAGGAAACCATGAGGACGGTTCGGATTCATCGTGGTGCGATAGAAGAGGCGCAATACGCGGCGCACCTTATCGTCCAGCTCCTTCTGGGTGAACTTGCCTTCCTGTATGGCCTTCATGTAAGGCATGGAGAGATAATAGTTGTCGTAGGCATTGGTAGCGCCCATCGTAAGACCGTCTGTCCAGGTGCCGAACTCCATATCCAGCCCGTTCTTTACAGACTGCTCCAGGTCGTGGGCACCGCCCCAGTCGCTTACCACGACACCATCATACTTCCAGTCGCCCTTCAGAATCTTGTTCAGGGTCCACTGGTTATGGCAGTTGTGCTCATTCTTATATAGGTTGTAGGCTCCCATGATACCCCATGTCTTACCCTTCTCAACAGCCGCCTTGAAGGCAGGGAGATAGATTTCGTGGAGAGCACGGTCGCTGACGATTACGTTCACCTGATGGCGGTATTCCTCATCGTTGTTCAGGCAATAGTGCTTTACGCAGGCTGATACGCCCTTAGACTGCAATCCCTGTATATACGGCACTACCATGATGCTTGCCAGGAACGGATCTTCGCCCATATACTCGAAATTGCGGCCGTTGAGAGGCGTGCGGTATATATTGACGCCAGGCCCCAGAATCATGTCCTTGCCGCGATACAGGGCTTCTTCGCCCAATGCTTCGCCATAGATGCGGCTCATCTGCGGATTCCATGATGCGGCAAGACAGGTGAGGGCAGGAAAGGCTACACAGGAGTCGTTGGTCTGACCAGCCTGTTCCCACTCATCCCACAATACGTCAGGACGCACTCCGTGAGGTCCGTCATCCGTCCAGAAGTCAGGAAATCCCAAGCGTGGTACACCGGCTGATGAAAACTTGCTCTGAGCATGGATGATGCGTATCTTCTCTGCCAGCGTCATGCGAGAGATGGCATCATCGATGCGCTGCTCTACCGGCTTGGTCTGGTCGAGATAGACTGGCAATTGTCTGGTAGTCTGCTGTGCCTGGGATGGAGCGATGGCTGCAACCGACAGGACACATGATAAAATGAACTGTTTCATAAGTAATATTTATTATGGTTTGTTTATTTCTTGCAGTTGTTTGTTTTGCACACCGCCTCTCACGTTTTTTGTGCGTTTAGGCGTATATACTCATTCATCTGCAAAATTACTAAATAAATAATGAAAAAATGATGTGTGATAAGTGAAAAGTGGATGGGTGCAAAAATATAACTTTTGTAAGTTGTTGATAATGAGAAGTATAATGAGCGATGTGCGTTATTGAAAAGTGGCAGAGTGTGAACACTGAAATATACTGATATAACGTTTCAGGGGTGTTCTAGCCTCATTTTCTCCATTTTACCCCATCCACTTTCGTATAGTTATTAAAAATAGATAAGTATCTGAAAACTAGCGATATAAGTTGTTTGAAGTAAGTATTTTCCCCACTTATCTGTTGAAGGGGCTAGGAATTATCAAAAAATCATATTATATTTGCAATCGGAAACACGGCTTAACGTATTTTTAGGAAATGCACAGCCGCACAGTCTTAAACATTATTATAATAGAGTGAACTAACAAACAGATATTTTTCTAAACTAATAATCGAATATGAAAACAAAAAGTCTATTGCTGGCGACTGCATTATTGATGTCGACGTCAGCGCTCGCACAGAAAAACACCTTTAAGGGTGTCGTGTTGGATGACCTGGGTGAACCCGTTATCGGAGCCACCATACAGGTTAAAGGCGTCAAGGGTGCCGGTGCAATTACCGACCTTGATGGTAACTTTGTCATTGATGCAGATGCTAACCAGACCTTGGTTATCACCTACATTGGCTACAAGGATGCAGAGATTCGTCCTTCAGCCAACATGAAGATTACTCTGAAACAAGACGACAAGGCTTTGGACGAAGTGGTTGTTGTAGGTTACGGTGTTCAGAAGAAGAGCGTGGTAACTGCAGCTATCGCTAAAGTGAGCACCGAAGATTTGGCTGGCAAGAGCCCAGTGCGTGTTGATAACGCATTGAAGGGTCTGGCTGCCGGTGTCAACGTAACCTCTTCTTCAGGTCAGCCTGGTGAGGGTTCCAAGGTTCGTGTACGTGGTACAGGTACCATCAACAACTCTGACCCTCTCTATATCGTAGACGGCATGCCTATCGAGGGTGGCTTGGATTATCTCAACCCTAGCGACATCGAGAGTATCGAGGTGCTGAAGGATGCCGCTTCTGGTGCCATTTATGGTGCACGTGCAGCCAACGGTGTTATCCTTGTTACTACCAAGAAGGGTAAGATGGGCAAGGCACAGATTAACTATAACTTCTCTTACGGCTGGCAGAGTGCATGGAAGAAGCGTGATGTAACCAGCGCTACCGATTATGCAATCCTCCAGAATGAGCGTGCCGTAAACGGCGGTCAGGCTCCTATCTATGCCGACCCGTACAACTTAAAAGATTCCAATGGCGCCCCAATCAATGGTTTCGGTACCGACTGGCAGGACCTGGTATTCAATGACAATGCACCAGTGCAGAATCATGAGGTATCTATCAGTGGTGCATCAGAAAAAATCAACTACTATCTCTCTATGGGCTATTACAAGCAGGAGGGTATCGTAGGCGGTAACTACGGACAGAGCAACTATGAGCGCCTCTCACTCCGCAGCAATAATATATATAATGTATTGGATGCATCGAAGGAGCGCAACTTCCTCAACAAGCTCGATGTAACCGTCAATATGGCATATACACGTGTCAAGAGCACCGGTATCTCAACCAATTCTGAGTTCGGCTCTGTGCTTGGCAGTGCCCTCTATATGGCTCCAACATTGGCTCCAACTGTTACAGATGGGAATGTAGCAAAGTCTTATTATGACAAACTAGAAGATCCAAACGTTTATGATAGTGAAGGAAAAATAATAGGTACACGTGATTATTATGATATTCCTCGTGATGCCAATGGCAACTATTATACCATTCCTGGTATGGCAGGTACCTATCAGGAAATGAACAACCCATTGGCTATGATGAGTATTCCTGCAGCCAAGAACTGGTCACATAAGTTTGTGCCTAAGTTCTCCATCGACCTCCAGTTGTGGGACAACTTGAAATATCATTTTACTTACAGTGCCGACCTCAGCTTCTGGGGTACAGACAGCTATGTGGCTTCTAAGTACTACTTGTCTGGTAATAACAAGCAAACCCACACCTCAGCTACCAAGAGCTCTAGCAAGGGTATCAACTGGCAGGTGGAGAATACTTTGACTTACGACAAGACCATAGGTAAGCATAGTTTTGCTGTGGTGTTAGGTCAGAGTGCCATGAAGAACAAGAGCGATTACCTAGGTGGTAGCCGTTGGAACTTGGTGAATGTAAACAAGCCTTCTATCGACTATGCAACAGGTAACTATGTGCAAACTATCGTTACTGATAAAGAAGGAAAGATAATCTCTGTAGGAACTCCTACCATTCAGCACTCTGTATATGGTGGTAATAATGTGGTTCATACCATTTCTTCTCTCTTCGGTCGAATCAGTTACAACTATGACGAGAAGTATATGTTCCAGGCAACTGTACGTCGTGATGGATCAAGCCGTTTCGGAACCAATAATAAGTATGGTACTTTCCCATCTGCATCTGTTGGATGGAACATCATGAATGAAAAATTCATGGAGAGCACTCGCGACTGGTTGAGCAACTTGAAATTCCGTGCCAGCTGGGGTAAGAATGGTAATGATAATATCGGTGATTTCCGCTACACGGTGCTGACATCTATGGGCAACAATGTACTCTTCGGTAAGAATGCCACCAAGTTTAATGGCTCTAAGGCGAATGCTACAGCCAACCCAGACTTGAAGTGGGAGGAGAGTGAACAGACTGATATCGGTTTCGACTTCGGCTTCTTCGGCAGTGCATTGACCTTCAGTGCCGATTACTATGTGAAGAAGACCAACGGTATGTTGATTACCATGCCTATCCCAAGTTATGTAGGTGAGACAAAGCCTATCGGCAATGTGGGTGATATGAAGAACTCTGGTCTTGAGTTTGAACTCGGCTACAAGTGGCACATTTCTGATGCTCGCTTCAATGCCAAGGCTAATGTAAGCTACTTGCACAATGAGTTGACCAACCTTGGTAATGACACTGGTTATATTGACCTCGATAGCTTCCAAGGTCTTTCAGGTGGTGGCACCCGTGGTAGCAATGGTCAGCCTTTCCCATATTTCTATGGTTATAAGACCGCTGGTGTATTCCAGAACATGGATGAGGTGAAGGCTTATGTCAACAAGGATGGTAATATGATTATGCCAGATGCACAACCAGGTGATGTCCGCTTCGTTGATGTGAATGGTGATGGTAAGATTAGTGCAGACGACCGTACCAATATCGGTAACGGCACACCAAAGTGGACCTTCGGTTTCAACCTTGGTGCTGAGTGGAAGGGATTCGACTTCAACCTCTTCCTGCAGGGCGTGACAGGTAACAAGGTGTTTGATGCCACTTATCGTACAGATGTCTACTCAGGTAACTTCCCATCTTGGATGCTGAGCCGTTGGACAGGTGAGGGTACATCCAACAAGTATCCTATCTTGAAGGCTGGTGATGCAACCAACTGGCAGGTATCAGATCTCTATATTTGTGATGGCTCTTATCTCCGCGTGAAGAATATCTCATTGGGTTATACTTTGCCAAAGAACTTGACCCAGAAGCTCTCCATCAGCCGTTTACGTTTCTATGTGATGGCGGAGAACTTGATAACGTGGACAAAGTATTGGGGCTTCGACCCAGAAATTTCTTCTGGTGGTACCTCTCTCGGTGTTGACCGTGGTATCTATCCACAAGCACGTACCTACACCATCGGTTTCAACCTTTCATTCTAAATGTAGAACATCTTAAAACATTGACAATTATGAAGACAATGAAATATATAGCACTCGGTGTGATGGCAGCCAGTATGACCTTGGCAACCACATCTTGTAGCGACAACTTCCTTGAGGTAGAGAACCCATCGGGTGAGCCTCTGGAGGAATATTATACCACAGATGAGCACATCAATGAGGCTTTGAATGCTGCTTATGACCCTATCCACTGGCCAGATTGGGGATTGGGACAGTATAATGCTCTTAATATCGACGCCGAAATCATGGGCGATGACTTCTGGGTAGGAGGTAGTGACAAAAATGATAACCAACATTGGCATATGCTGTTTAACTTTGAGGCGAATGCTAGCCATACATTGAGTTCACTTTGGACAGTTGATTACTCTGGCATCAAGCGTTGCAACGACCTCTTGAAGTATATTCCTTGGGCCGCGGGTAATCTCACCGCAGAAAATAAGGCTTCCTATGAGATGCAGGGACGTGCCCTCCGAGTATATTTCTACAACAACTTGTGGCATTACTTCGGAAATATCCCTTTCTATCTTGAGAATTTGAGCATTCCATATACAGCTCCTCAGTTGAAGGCAGACGAGGTGTATGATAATCTCATTACCGAGCTTGAGGCAGTCATTGACTCTAAGGTTTTGCCTATGCGTTGGGATGACAAGAACTGCGGTCGTATGTCTCAGGCGATGTGCTACATGATGTATGCCGAAATGGTAATGTACAAAAACGATAAGACCCGCTATCCAAAGGCATTGCAATATATGCAAGAGATTATCAACGACAAGAGCGAATATGGATTGATGGATAATTTCGCCGACATTTGGAAGGAAAGTGGTGAATGGTGCAAGGAGTCAATTTGGGAAATCAACTACGAGGATGGTAACAACGAGCGTGGTTGGAGTTCTCCATTGGCTATCGGTGGCACAATTCTTCCTACTTTGATTTCACCTAATGCATGGCCAGGTGGTGATGGCTGGGTGAAGCAAGCCAGTGATGGTTGGGGCTTCTTGCCTGTAAGACAGGAAACATACGACTTGTACTCTGACAATGACACTCGTCGTGCAGCTACTTGCTGGGATTGTCGTGGAATGGGTACTGATGGTGATGCTGATGATACGCATTATCATAAGCGCTATCAAGATACAGGTCTTTGGTTGGCTAAGTACCGTCCTTTTACTGAGAACAATGCCGATGCAGGTTTCGATACCAATCTGAACTATAACAACAACTATCGTTTCTATCGAGTAGCCGAAGCTTACTTGAATGCAGCCGAGTTGTTGCTTGAGACAGGTGGCGATGCTAATTTGGCAAAGGATTATGTCAATGCCATCCGTAATCGTGCTGGTGTTGCACAAAAGACCAGTGTGACTGTAGACGATGTTATCGAGGAACGTCACTTAGAGTTTGTTGGTGAGGGCAAGCGTTATTTCGACTTGGTTCGTACTGGTAAGGCTGCCAGCGTCTTGACTCCTGATAAGTATGGTTATCGTACAAATTCTTGGACAGAATCAAAGAAGTATATTCCTATCGCTCAGGCAGAGCTTGATTCCGATCCTGCTTTGGTTCAGAACGATTATTAAAACTTATTAAGGTAGAGGAACAATAGTTCCCTCTACCCCCTAATAAAATATTAACTTTAAGATTTCGACAATATGAAAAAGATATTTCTAAATATGGCGCTCGCCCTCATGGCTGTGCTCATGCTAGGTGCTTGTTCTGCCGAGGAGTTTTCGGGAGCAGACAAGAGTCAAATTCCTACCATGGAAGGAGTGAATGTAGATTGGCAGGTGGACGAGGAAACGAATACTGTTACAGCTTCTGTTAGTGACTTGAAGGGTAAATATCCTCTCTGGTATATTTCTTGGAATAATGCCAAAGGCGATAAGCAGTCAATTTATTCCACATTGCCTACTTTGAGCAAGCAGTTTGTCAGCGCAGGTACTTATACCATCTCTTTGCGTCTTGGCAATCGAAATGGTTTCAGTTCTGATGAGGTGAGCAAGACAGTTACTTTCACCAAGTCACAGGTAGATTGGAGTGCTGTAACTTCTAAACTCTGTGGTACAGCAGAAAAACCTAAGGTATGGCGTATCGACCGTAAGGCTGCTGGACACCTAGGTTGTGGTCCTTCAGGTTCTGCCGGTACAGCATGGTGGTCGGCTGCTGCTAACGACAAGAAAGATTTCGGAGTCTATGACGACCGAATCATCTTTACTATGGGTGGCGAGACAGGAGGTCGTTATAGCTACAATCCGGGCGAAGATGGCAAAATGTATGTAAACAAGGGTACAACCATTTGGGGAACAGGTGCTGCTGAAGACTTCGATACTGATGTTCAGAAAAATGAGACATCATTCTCTTTAGAGTCTGATTTCTACACACCTGAAGGTGCAAATGAAGAGGTACAGGCCAACTACATCGTTTTGGGAGCACAATCTTACTTCCCTTATATTTCTGACGACTCGCAGTATAATAATGGTAAGTATCGCATCGAGAGTATCACAGCTACCAAGCTGGAATTGGTTTTCGATGTTCCTGGGGCTATAGCTTGGCATTTCATCCTTACAAGCACAGAAGACAAGCCAGACAATCCTGATGCTCCAGAGGCTATAGTTGATTGGGATTATAATTCTGAAAACAATTTATGGAAGCCATTCATGGGCATAGAGCCTGCATCATTTTTCTATGCTCCGGGTTGGGCACAGATTGACAATCCTAAGTTTACTTATAAGGATGGACTCTATACTGTAGAGTTGCCTGCTGCAACATCTGATCAGTGGCAATCACAGATGGCTTTCGAGACAGATTTGACAGCATCTTTGAGTGATACTTACAATTTCTATTGTGTGCTCAACTCTAGTGAGGATCATCCTGGTGTAACCGTTAAGTTGACAGAGACTGATGAAAAGGATGAGGCTGGAGCAACTATCAAAAAGCACGACGATAACTTCTTCTTCGCTGAGCGTGTGAAACTAACAGCAGGCGAAGATTATGTCTTCAAGAAGGAAGGTGTAGTCTTACCAAAGAACGATGCCCACGCTTTGAGTTTGGTATTCGACTTCGGAGGTAATGCTGCCAATACTGAAATTTCTGTTGGTAAGATTTACCTTGAGAAGGTAAAGAAGTAATATTGAAAGTTTATATTTGTGAGTCTATTATTAGTAGTAGACTCACATTTATATCATCTTGAACTTTCTATAATAATGAGTCCACTTGAAAAAGTCAGAGCACTATCAAATTGAAACTTAGATAGGTGATAAGCAAATGAACCCCATACGTTATTTGCCTACTTGTACACCTTTTAAAGTTCAAAATTGAAAAACTTTGTTCTTTTGCTTACGGACTGTAATTAAAATTTTCAAGCCACTTTTTCAAGTTGGCTCAAAATAAAATTATTGATATGGGAAAATTTAAATTGTTTGCCCTCTTGATGTCTCTTTGCCTGCTCTCATGCAGCAATAGTTCATCGGATGATGGAGGTCGTACAGATGACATGACGCTCTCTTGCTCTCAAACGAGCATAGAGGCACCTGCCAATGGCGGCACGTACACGGTAGCAGTGGCATCTTCGACTGGGGGATGGACAGCAACTGCCGACGAAAACAGTAACAGCTGGGTGAAAGTGAATGCCTCGAACACCGACAAGGCTACGGGCATCATTTCCGTAACCGTGGACGAAAACACAGGCAAGGAGGCTCGCAATGGTGCCATCAACGTGAAACTTGGCAGCAAGCAGGTGAGCATCTCCGTGACACAGGCTGGAAAACTGGTTACTCCTATTGAAGGGGGCGAAATGGTGATTCCTGAGGGGTACAAACTGGTCTGGAATGATGAATTTAATGAAGGCTCTGAGTTGAATAGTACCGACTGGCGTCATGAGGTGCAGAAGTCGGGCTGGGTGAATAATGAACTTCAGAACTATGCGAACGGCTCTGCTGATGGTAAGCGCGTAACAGAAATTGCAGATAACCGGCTTTATATCAACTGTTTCAAGGGAAGTAACGGCAAGATTTATTCGGGGCGCATATATGCTCACGAAATCCAGGGCTGGCTTTACGGTATCTTCGAAGCTCGCATCAAATTGCCTAAAGGTAAAGGTACATGGCCTGCTTTCTGGATGATGCCTTGCAACAATGATTTCGGAGCAAATCCTTGGCCTAAGTGTGGCGAGATTGATATTATGGAAGAGGTAGGCGTTAATCCTAACTATACTTCTTCTTCGCTCCATACTGAGAAGTTTAATCACGTGAAGGGAACCCAGATTACCAAGGAGCGTCTGACTGCGGGTGCTGAAGATGGTTTCCACGTTTATCGCCTGGAGTGGACTCCTGATTATATCAAGACCTATGTGGATGGTAAGGAACTGCTCAATTTCAACAATGACGGTAAAAATGATGTGGGTTCATGGCCTTTCAATAAACCATTCTATGTTATCCTCAACCTGGCTTGGGGCGGTGATTGGGGCGGCATGAAGGGTGTTGACGAAAGCGCCCTCCCTGTTCAGATGGAGGTGGATTACGTGAGAGTATTCCAGAAAAAATAAGGCTTGATTTTTTACTATATAAATAATAAGGTCTTAGGAGAAGTCGTATCTGCGCTTACTCCTAAGACTTTTTCTTTTACTTTCTTTTGCTCCGAATATCTGTCTTTTTCTTACTTACAATTTGCTCATTCCGAATAAAAGTTATAATTTTGCAGCAAAATTTAAAATAGCAGATAGAATGAAACAGAATAATAGTAATTTATTATATCATCTTGTGGCTTTTATCACCGTAGCCATCTGGGGAACCACCTTTGTTTCTACCAAGGTGCTGATGCTGAACGGACTTTCGCCAGCACAGATCTTTACGCTCCGTTTCAGTATTGCATACATCCTGATGCTGATGGTGAATCATAAGAAGATGTTTGCTGACAGCTGGAAGGATGAGTTTAAGCTGGCTATGCTGGGCATTACGGGCGGTTCGCTCTATTTCCTGAGCGAGAACGAGGCGATGAATTATACCACAACGACCAATACTTCGCTCATCGTATGCTCCTGTCCGCTCTTTGCTACCTTGCTGGTTCGTCTGGCTTATCGCCATTCTTCGCGTATCAACATGATACAGCTGCTGGGCTCTCTGCTTGCTTTTGTAGGTATGATTATCGTAGTGCTGAATGGCAGATTCGTGCTGCATCTTTCGCCTGTTGGTGATGCCTTGGCTTTTACGGCATGTATGAGCTGGGCTGTCTATTCGCTCCTGATGAAATCGGTATCGGGCGATTATGGCGCAGCTTTTATTACCCGCAAGGTATTCTTCTATGGTGTGCTTACCATCTTGCCTTATTATCTTATTATCCCTGGGTGGCCGGCATGGGATGTATTTATGAAGCCTCAGGTGATGGGTAATCTCCTGTTCCTGGGGTGTTTGGCATCCATGATATGTTTCCTTACCTGGAACTGGTGTATCTCTAAGCTGGGAGCCGTGAAAGCTACCAACTGGGTTTATTTCAATCCTATCACCACTATGATTTTCGCCTCTCTGGTATTGGACGAAAAGATAACTCCTTACTTCCTGGCAGGTGCCTGCTGCATTCTGGCAGGTATGTATATCGCGGATAGAAAGACAAAGGCGGAATAAAAAATGACGAAGCATAGCTGAAGTTAGAACTAGCCAATGCTAAGAGCATCATGATACTCTTTACCATTTTGCTTTTCATTTTTTTCCATATTGATTTGTCTTTTTATGTAATACGAATGAATAGTTGTTATTACTTATATAATATTTATTCAGGTTTTTATTAGGCGTTCCGCCGGATTTGTTGTCCGGCGGAGCTTATGGGTATTTCTTATTCTTCTATGACGGAAACCTGCATAGAAACATCCTCTTTTGGGCGATCGCCACGCAAAGTTTCGCAGTTCTGAATCTTCTCTACGATGTCAAGTCCTTCCTCTACTTCACCGAAAACGGTGTATTGGTTATCGAGGAAAGGTGTTCCGCCTACTTCAGTATAAGCCTTCTGCTGCTCTTCGGTAAACTTAGGATAGCCCTGCTCCTTGCAGCGTTTCTTGGTTTCATCCACCAGTTCATCCTGGAGTTTCATCAGCCCCTCACGGTCGCGGTTGCGGCGGAAGTTCATGATTTCTTCATGATGCTCCTTGGCAAGCTGGTTGAAGATGTTCTGCTCCATCTGCATGCCCATCTGCTTCTCCATCTGTTTCAGTTCATTCTGCTTGTAGGTCTTTCCCCATACAATATAGAACTGGCTACCGCTGCTCTCTCGTTCTGGGTTTACCTCATCTCCCAAACGGGCTGCGCTCAAGGCACCACGCTTGTGGAAAAGCTGTGGATAAACGAATTCGGCAGGGATGGTATAGTCAGGACCACCTGTGCCCAGCATCTTGCCTTTAGGAGCGCCCTTGCTGTCTGGATCGCCGCCTTGAATCATAAAATCCTTGATGACACGATGGAAGAGAGTGCCATCGAAATATCCCTCCTTTGCCAACTTCAAGAAGTTGTCACGATGCTGAGGTGTCTCGTCGTAGAGGCGCACCTTGATGTCGCCCTCTGATGTCTTTATCAATACTTTAGCCATAATAATTTATAATCAGTATATTTTATTAATCGGTATATGTCGTAATCAGTATGTTCTTTTTACCTTTTTACTTTTTTACCTTTTTACTTTTCGTAATACTCATTCCACTGCTTCATAGCCTCCTGCCAGTCGGTCTGTTCACCGCTGGCTACGGCTTCCTTCTGCTTCTCTGCCTCATCCCGTGCCTTGTCTCTTGCACGCTTAGCCTTCATCGCCTCGATGGTGGCATCGTCGAGAATCTGGATGGCGCCACGCTTGATGGCTGCCTGCAACTCCTCTTCTCCGAAAGCCTTGCCAGGCTCATTGAAGTCAGAGATGTTGAATTCATAATCCACGCGAAGGTCGTGGCGTATCATTTTCTGTTGTAAACGGTTGCCTGCGTTTTTGAGTCGCAGCAACTTGCCGATTTCCTTGATTTCTCCTGCTGAGTATTTGTTTCTTCCCATTAATATGATTTGATATTATTATTTTTGCGTGCAAAATTAAGCATAATCCTCGACAAAACCAAGAAAAGTTTCAAGGAATTCACAAAAGAATCCCTTTCTCCTTTTACTTTCTTGTCCTTTTTGCCCTTTTACCTTTTTACCCTTTTACCTTTTTCCCCTTTTACCTTTAAATCACTTCCATGCCTTCTTCTGGTTCAGCTCTATCAGACGGTCGAATTCAAAATCGGCTTTGATTTTATCCAATATTCTCTTTACGATGATATTCATCACGCTTCCTTTGCTGTAGTTGGCAGAGCACATGAAGTTTACCCGTCCCTCCTTGACAAGCTGGCAGGCTGTTTTCTGTTTATCCTCGTTATCATATACAGCAATCGAGTGGCCGCCATGTTCCTTTACCATCTTCATGCAAGGCACATCGGTTTCTCCATCTCCAAAGTATATCATTCGGGGGAAAGGGATAGGGCGCTTTTCGTCGGGGATATACTGGTTCACTCTTCTGTTGTCACTCACCTGTTTGATACCCTTGTTGATTTTGAAGAGGAATTGCGTTTTGGTAGTATAGTCTACGGCTACGGCTGGCCAATAGGCGATTCCCTCCTTGTTGTAGAGAAAGGAGCAGGCGTAGATGTTCTCAAATTCGTGGGCAATAGGTGTGCCCTCTATCATCTCCTTCAGTCCCGAGGAGTTGATGTAGTGCTTTACGTCCAGTCCGATACTGTTGCCATATTCATTCACGAGCGAAAACCATTGTTTTACGCCGCGGAACAGTTCTACATCCTTGCCGAATTTCTGAAAAGATTCCCGGGTGAGCGAGATGTTGTTCTTCTTGGCTTCGTCGAGCATCAGATACATATAGGTCAGAATGCCGTTGGCATCCTTACCCTCTGCAAACTTTCTGTTTTTCTCCCAGAACTCGTCTTTTGTCTTGCCTGTAGCCTGTATGAATCCAAACTCCTGCATATTGCCAGGCGACAGTGTGCCGTCGAAATCATAAACCAGCGCTACCTGTGGTCTTTTCTTTGCCATATCTCGTTCTCCTTTCTGTTATATTTACCCTAAACTGTCTATCTCTTTCGGGGATGTTTTTCTCCCTTAATTTGCAAATATATATAATTTTCAGCGAATTAGCAAACTATTGGGATATAAAAAATCATAATGAAACAAAAAAGGCGTACAAAACCCATTTCTGAGCATTGTACGCCTTTATTATAATATTAGTCTGTATTACTTAACTTCTTCGAAGTCAGCGTCTTGTACGTCTTGGGCACCATCATTGCCGCTCTGTGCCTGCTGACCACCCTGTGCACCCTGAGGACCTGCCTGCTGGCCACCCTGGTACATCTGCTGAGAAGCAGCCTGCATTACGGTGTTCAAGTTGTTGATAGCAGAATCGATAGCTGCAACATCACCAGCCTTGTGAGCATCCTTCAACTGCTGCAATGCCTGCTCGATACCTGGCTTCTTGTCAGCTGGAATCTTATCACCGTTATCCTTCAGGAAGTTCTCGGTGGTGAAGATCATGCTGTCAGCCTGGTTCATCTTGTCAATCTTCTCGCGCTCAGCCTTATCAGCAGCAGCGTTCTGCTCTGCCTCAGCCTTCATGCGGTTGATCTCGTCCTCGCTCAAGCCAGATGAAGCCTCGATGCGGATGCTCTGCTCCTTACCGGTAGCCTTATCCTTAGCTGATACGTTCAAGATACCGTTGGCATCGATATCGAAGGTAACCTCAATCTGAGGAACACCACGGCGAGCTGGAGCAATACCTGTCAGGTTGAACTGACCGATACTCTTGTTCTGAGCTGCCATTGGACGCTCACCCTGCAATACGTGGATGGTAACCTCTGTCTGGTTATCAGCTGCTGTAGAGAATACCTCGCTCTTCTTGCAAGGGATAGTTGTATTGGCATCGATGAGCTTAGTCATCACACCACCCATAGTCTCGATACCGAGAGTCAATGGAGTAACGTCGAGCAATACGATGTCACCAACACCCTCTTCCTTATTCAGGATGGCACCCTGGATAGCTGCACCTACTGCTACTACCTCATCAGGGTTAACGCCCTTAGAAGGCTCCTTGCCGAAGTAGTTCTTAACCAAGGTCTGAACGGCTGGGATACGGCTTGAACCACCAACCAGGATAACCTCGTCGATATCTGATGTAGAGAGCTTAGCATCACGAACGGCATTCTGGCAAGGTACCAAGCAAGCCTGAATCAGGTTGTGAGCCAACTGCTCGAACTGTGCACGGGTCAAAGTCTTAACCAAGTGCTTTGGCATACCGTCAACGGCTGTGATGTATGGCAAGTTGATTTCGGTAGATGTAGAGCTTGACAACTCAATCTTAGCCTTCTCAGCTGCCTCCTTCAAACGCTGCATAGCCATAGGGTCCTTGCGGAGATCTACGCCTTCTTCAGCCTTGAAACCATCAGCCAACCAGTTGATGATTACCTGGTCGAAGTCATCACCACCCAGGTGAGTATCACCATTGGTAGAAAGTACCTCGAATACGCCGCCACCGAACTCCAGAATAGAGATATCGAATGTACCACCACCCAAGTCGAATACGGCAATCTTCATATCCTTGTTAGCCTTGTCAACACCGTAAGCCAAAGCTGCGGCTGTAGGCTCATTTACGATACGCTGAACGTTCAAACCTGCAATCTGACCAGCCTCCTTTGTAGCCTGACGCTGTGAGTCAGAGAAGTAAGCAGGAACTGTGATTACAGCATCTGTAACCTCCTGTCCGAGATAATCCTCTGCAGTCTTCTTCATCTTCTGGAGAACCATTGCAGAAATCTCCTGTGGAGTATATTTACGACCCTCGATTTCAACACGTGGATAACCACCCTCGTTTACTACTGTGTAAGGCATTGCCTCAGCCTCTTTCTGGCTCTGAGCGTATGTCTCACCCATGAAACGCTTGATAGAATATACTGTGTTCTTAGGGTTTGTGATGGCCTGACGCTTAGCAGGATCACCTACCTTGCGGTCACCATCCTTAACGAAACCTACTACTGATGGAGTAGTACGCTTACCTTCACTGTTAGCGATTACAACTGGTTCGCTACCTTCGAAAACGGCAACACAACTGTTTGTGGTACCCAAGTCAATTCCAATTACTTTTCCCATAATTATATCTTTTTTTTATTTTTATCGTTATTAATATGTTATTTATCTCATGAACTGCTGGCTAATGGAAGTCTGCCGAAGATATGCATCTGTCGGGAACCTCTATATTCAGCGTTCACGCTTTCCGTCATAACAAAGCATGTGCCAAGGGATTGTAAAATTTAAAGTGGCTGACAAGGTGTCATATAATGCTGACAAAATAAAAGGAATCAAGATATGGGAGGCGATAAAATGTCGCATTCTCCCTATCTTGATTCCTGTAATATGATTGAGAAATCTTTCTTTTCAGATAAAACTCCTATATATAATAAGGTGTGAAACCTTATCTGGCTTTATTTCTGTTCCTTAGCAGCAAGTGCTTCGCGAACCTTAGCCTCCAGTTCATCGAGAAGTTCAGGGTTATCCTTGAGCAATGCCTTGCAGGCATCGGCACCCTGTCCGAGTTTAGAACCGCCATAGCTATACCAGCTGCCGCTCTTTTCGATGATATTGTTGGCTACAGCCAGACCGAATACCTCACCGGCACGGCTGATGCCTTCGCCAAACATGATGTCGAACTCAGCCTTGCGGAAAGGAGGAGCCACCTTGTTCTTTACTACCTTTACGCGAACCAGATTACCTACTACCTCATCGCCATCCTTGATGGCTGTAGCTTTGCGGATATCCAAACGCACTGATGCATAGAACTTCAATGCATTACCACCGGTGGTTGTCTCTGGGTTACCGAACATAACACCAATCTTCTCGCGCAACTGGTTGATGAAGATGCAGGTAGTGTTGGTCTTGCTGATGGTAGAAGTGAGCTTGCGGAGAGCCTGACTCATCAATCGCGCCTGAAGACCTACCACATTGTCACCCATATCGCCTTCGATTTCCTTCTTAGGAGTCAAGGCGGCAACAGAGTCAACAACTACGATGTCTACAGCAGCAGAACTGATCAGCTGGTCTGCAATCTGTAACGCCTGCTCACCATTATCTGGTTGTGAAATCCACAAGTTATCAACATCAACGCCCAATTTAGCCGCATAGAAACGGTCGAAAGCGTGCTCTGCATCAATGAAAGCAGCGATACCGCCAGCCTTCTGAGCCTCTGCGATGGCATGGATAGCCAATGTTGTCTTACCAGAAGATTCCGGACCGTAAATTTCGATGATACGTCCCTTAGGATAACCGCCTACGCCCAGTGCATTGTCGAGAGCGATACTGCCTGTAGGGATAACTTCGATATTCTCAACGTGCTCATCTCCGAGTTTCATGATAGAGCCCTTACCGAAGTCCTTTTCTATCTTAGCCATGGCTGCCTGAAGAGCTTTCAGCTTGCCTTCATTGGGATTCAATTTTCCCTCTTGCATTTCTTTTGCCATTTTATTTAGTTTAAAGTTAAAAAAATATAGTCTATTTATAGTTTGAAATTTATAGTTAATAGTTTATAGGAGGCTAACGCCCTTGAGCAAGAATGCCCTATAAACTGTTAACTATAAACTATCAACTAAAATTAACCGATTTCCAAATCGCCATCAAACACCTCGTGCCATGGCAATCCCTGCTTGTTCAACTGCTCCATGAATGGATCTGGGTCGAACTCCTCTACGTTCCAAACGCCTGGCTTCTTCCAGATACCCTTGAGGAACATCATGGCACCAATCATGGCTGGCACACCGGTGGTGTAGCTTACGCCCTGCATGCCGGTTTCGTTGTAAGCCTCCTGGTGCTTGCAGTTGTTATATACGTAATAGGTGCGCTCCTTGCCATCCTTCTTACCACGGATGCGGCAACCGATAGATGTCTCGCCATCATAGTTCTCGCCGAGATCCTGTGGGTTAGGCAATACGGCCTTGAGGAACTGCAGAGGAACAATCTTCACCTTGGCAGTCTTGCCAGAACCGTCTGCCAATGGAGCCTCATACTCGATTTCGTCGATGCGGCTCATGCCGAGGTTCTGAATGCAGTCGAGGTAAGTGAGATACTGCTGGCCGAAGGTCATCCAGAAGCGTGCCTCCTTGATGGTAGGGTAGTTCTTCACCAGACTCTCCAACTCCTCGTGGTGCATCAGATAGCTCTCGCGAGGGCCGATGTTAGGGTAGGTGAGAGGCTTGTGGATAGACAATGGGTCGGTTTCAATCCATTCGCTATTCTTATACCAGAGTCCCTTCTGGGTAATCTCGCGGATATTGATTTCTGGGTTGAAGTTGGTTGCGAAAGCCTTGTGATGATTTCCTGCGTTGCAATCCACGATATCGAGCACCTCGATTTCATCGAAGTGATGCTTGGCAGCGTATGCGGTGAAGATGCCAGAAACTCCTGGGTCGAAACCACAACCGAGGATAGCGCAGAGACCTGCCTGCTCGAACTTATCCTTGTAAGCCCACTGCCATGAGTACTCGAAGTGAGCCTCGTCTTTAGGCTCATAGTTAGCGGTATCCATGTAGTTGCAGCCGCAAGCCAGACAGGCATCCATGATAGTGAGGTCCTGGTAAGGCAAAGCGAGGTTGATGACAAGCTCTGGCTTATAGCTATTGAAGAGAGCCTTCAACTGCTCAACGTCGTCGGCATCCACCTCAGCTGTCTGAATATCCATCTTGTAGCCCTTGGCATGGATGTCCTTAACCAGCTTATCGCACTTTTCTTTGCGACGGCTAGCAATCATAAACTCGGTGAAAACGTCCTGGTTCTGGACGATCTTGAAGGCAGCCACGGTAGCCACGCCACCTGCGCCTATCATAAGTACTCTACTCATTTTTTATTTAATGTATAATTAATAATTTACAATTTATAATTAGGCTAACGCCCTTAATGCTATTGAATTCTTCACTCTTCACTCTTCGTTCTTCACTTAATCTCGTTTGCCGAAATTCCCAGGGCATTCATGAGCGAATATCCGAGAATCTCCTGTCTGAAGTTGCCGCCTGGCATGGGCTGCATGGCAAAGAGTGTGATGCGCTTGTCATCGTAATCTACCTTACGGAGAATCTCGCGGAGTCGGTCGTAAGCATCTCCATCCTCAGAATTTGGGATTACCATCACTCGCTTCACCTCCTTGGCGTTGCATACGGTGCGTGCCACATCTACGAGAAAGTCATCCTTGCCAACCATCTTTTCCTCTGTAGGATAAGAAGAGATGATGAATTCTCCGAGCTTATCATCCTTGAAAGCCTGAGCGTTCAGATCCTTCTCATAGTTGGCAGGGCGGAAGTTCTTCATCGCCATCGACTGCTTGTCGTGGATAAGCACAACCTGTGTCTCGTGCTCGCCCTCTCTGAGTCCTCCATCGAGGGCGATGCAGACTGCCCATTGTGCCATATCGGCTGGTTGGATGCGACGGTTAATCATTCGTTCGAAGTTGACTGTCAGGTCGAAAGCCACTCGGTCGATATAGTCGGCATCAGCGATAATTACATTCTCGCTCCATTTTATATTGTTTGTATCTAATGTATTCATTGGTGCAAAAATTAAGCAAACGAGTATGATGAAAGCTTGCTTTCAAATTGTCGAATGCAGATTATTTCTGCAAATTTACGAATAAATTTCGTAATTAAGGCATTTTGGAAATATAAAATAATAAAAAAGATAGTATTTTCATCGTTTCTTCATTTGATGGAATACTATCTTCAGTATATTCTTCGGCAATCTGAGCCTTTTTTCTTCTATTCTCCTACTTCTTCTCATGCAATCATTTTCGCCAGATAATGTCCGGCGAGAACGGCGATAAGTCCCAGCGCCAAACTTCCGAAGAGATAGAGCATCATATAGAGGTAATTCTCTTCTTTCATCAGTCCTGCTCCCTCGTTCATAAAGGTAGAGAAGGTAGTGAATCCTCCGCAGAATCCCGTGGTGAGCAGCAGTTTGGCAGATGGCGACATCCATCCCCCTTCCCGCCAGTTCAATCCCGAGAGAAACCCGATGATGAGGCATCCCGCCACATTCACTGCCATCGTTCCGAAAGGAAAGGCAATCACCGTGCAGGATTGTACCATCTTGGAAATCCAATATCTCATGCCGCCTCCGAAGAAGCTGCCAATGCTTACTATCAATACTTCTTTCATCTCCTTATATAATATATGAACTGACCTAATTTGTTAAATGCGATTGGGGAGAGAGAGTCAGTTCTCGCCCCAATCATCTATTGTTCCTGTTTTTGATGAGAAACTGCATCCTATCTTGAATATCTTTCTCTTATCTGATAAATATTCCCGTGCATATCCCATATTTTCTATTTGCAGGAGTGCTTCTCTTGCGCATCCATCCCTCTTAAACTCAAATATATATATGTATAGAGGAGTTTCTATGATGCAGTCTACTCTTCCTTCGCTCTGTTCTTTTTCAATGAAGATGGTATAGGAGCTGATCATCCTCAATACCAGATAGAACGTATATTGGAAATAACGCTCCTTCTCACGTTCATCATCTTTTCTTCGCTGTGAATAAGGGATACTGGCGAAGAAAGAAACCATCAGTTGATGCAACTTTTCGCATTCTCCCTTTCCCAATGCTTCGATTACCTGTAGAACCCAGGAATCAGGTGAAACCTTTGGCTTCAGATAATCTGCTGCCAGCAAACTGATGAATCCCCTTCTCACTTCATCGTTCGGAAAATCCAACAGATAGGAATTGGTATTCCTTGACCAACCCTTGATGGTCAGATATCCGCTTTGATATATCATTGGCAAAGGGCGTTCTATGGTTGCCTTATAGTCGTCGAAATCCTTGGTAGGATAATATTTTCCCACCAGTTCGTTGATGTTTTCATCGCTATGAGCTAGCAGGCGAACCAGATAGCTGGGTGAACCCGTTTGGAACCAATAGTCGTCGATGAGCATTTCCTTGAAGGCACGCAAGATGCTGAAAGGATTATATACGCCTCGCATCCTGCGACTGAAATGGTAGCCGTCAAACTGGCGTTTCAGTTTTATCAGTATTTCTTCCTTTGTAACATCATATTCCTCAGCCATTTCTGCGATTTGCTGTGAAAAGGTAGAGCGCAACTCGTCTTCAGTGATGCCGAGAAGCGTATCGAAGTGGGCAGAAAGGCTGATGTCTTCGGGTTGGTTGAAACCGCTGAATACGCTTACTTGCGAAAATTTGGTAACTCCTGTAAGCAGAACGAATTGCAGGTCTTTATCGGCAGCCTTGAATACACTGTAGAAACCTTTCAGAATTTCCCGATGCCTATCTTCCAATAGCCGCTCGTTGCCATCTGCATCGGTTGTTTTCAGTGTAGAATCCAATACGTCTAGCAGCGGCTTGTCGTATTCATCAATAAGAACAACGGCGCGAAGTCCTGTTTTTTCGTGGGCATTTCTCAGAACGCCAATGAATCTGTCGCCGAGGGTGGAAGCAAAGGGAGCTTTGCCGTAGATGGCTTCCTGCGATTCTACGAAATCAATCAGCGTATTCTCCAACTGACCTGCTTGTGTAAAATCCTTGCCGTTGAAATCAAGGTGAAATACCGCATATTGTTTCCAGTCGGTTTCCAGGTTATCAATGGCTAAGCCCTTGAACAGTTCTTTTCTTCCTTGGAAATAGCATTCCAGAGTAGATACGAGAAGTGACTTCCCAAATCGTCTGGGACGACTCAGAAAGTAAATCTTGCCATTTTCTACCATATCATAAATCATCTGAGTCTTATCTATATAAAGATATCCTTCTGTGATGATTTTCTCAAAGCTCTGTATGCCTATCGGATATTTCATATTGTTCATACGCTTATTCCTTATTTTCTGCAAAATTACAAAAAATAACGATACAAGCAAGTTTTTTATGTACCTTTTCTTAATTTTTCCCTCTTTTTTTCTTTTAAGAGATAAAGAAGCAATCAAGAAGCGGGGAAGAAGCAATAATGAAGAAGGGAAGAAGCAGGATAGTTCCCTCTTCTTGATGAAACAGAATATGAAACAGAATATGTTGAACAATTTAAAATAAATGGGAGAAACAAGTTATGAAACGAGTATTCAATCTTTTGGTAGTAGATGAGAGTGGCAGCATGAGTATTATCGAGCACCAGGCACTGGTGGGTATTAACGAGACCCTGACCACGATTCAGAAAATGCAGAAGACGCATAAGGACTTGGAGCAGCGGGTTACGCTCATCACCTTCGACAGCACCCACAAGAATCTGTTCTATGATAATGTGTCTGCTCATCATATTAAGCCTTTGAAATCAATGGATTACAACCCATGTGGCGGCACCCCTCTTTACGATGCCATCGGCATGGGCATCGCCAAGATCAACGCCTTGACCACCGAGGATGACAGCGTATTGGTAACCATCATTACAGATGGTGAGGAGAACTGCAGCGAGGAGTATGATCTGAAGATGATCAAGAACCTCATAGAGAAGCTGAAGAAGCAGAACTGGACCTTTACCTTCATCGGCACCGATGATCTTGATGTGGAGAACATTGCTCATGGTATGGGCATAGACAATCATCTGCAGTTCTCGGAAGATGAGGCTGGCACCAAGGCGATGTTTGCTAGAGAAAACAGAGCCCGAGAGCGCTACAACAAGTGCCGTGCGATGGATTGCGCGATGGAAGCGGGCAGTTACTTTGAGGAGAAATAAAGGAAGTCAGTATAAGCAGAGAATAACCTGCAAGCGAGTAAACTAAATTATAATATGAGGGGTGTGTCATAAGGCAATGGCGCACCCTTTTTGTTTTTGCAACAGATGGAATATTGAAAAGGATTAGTGTTTTTCTATCTGCTGTATTATAATTGTTTTTCTTTCAAGAATTGCCATATTGCCATACTGCTCTATAACTGTTTGATTATAAGGATATATTGGTATGGCAATAGCTTTTTGAATTGCCATAATCTGCCATGTATTGCCATAAAATCAGCGAAATTACGTCCCGACGTACAGTCTGCTACATCCCGAAGCAGTTTCCATGATACGTATATCGCAATCTATTATACAAATATGTCCATTAGGAAGAAGAGCTGAAAAGTCTGAAAGCGGAACTGGCTGCATTGGACCGAAAAATACAGCTTGAACTTGCGCCGCAGGTTGAGAAAAAAAACAGAGTAGAAAACAAAGAAGCAACAAATAACGTAAAAATAGATGTTACTTCTAAAGGGGTACGGATTAAAGATCCGTGCCAACAAGTAAGGATATATTGAAATCTGATAAACATTTTGGTTATTACCGTTAAAGTTTAATAATATTGTTTTTTTTTTTTTGATTATTAAGTTTTGAGTCTTACCTTTGCAATCGTTTTCACGCCTTACCTTAATTGACGAATGCCGAGTGAGAAAGACGGGAAGGACAAGCATATTGGAAATGGCGTTTACAAGCGCACTTGGTTATACACACACGGATTCTATATAATATCAAAATAATATCAAACCAGGATCAGGAATATACAAGGCTGTTATAGACCGCCCAATAAGATATAAAAATAATTAACTTATTATCAACTACACCAGAATAGTTCCATTAGTAGAATATAACGTATAGTAAAATTTCATAATTGTCTTAGAGGTAACAAAGTGTATTCCACTACTGGTTTGTATGGGATGTTTTAGGAGTTCAGGACTGTTTGACTGAGTAGCTCGTACTGCACCAACGCTGTTTCCCTTATGTATGTGTTCAGTAGTTAATTTGGGTCCGTATAGGTGCAACGGACATAAAGCGTAATTGCATGTATGGTTGAAATAAATCCATTATGTGTTTAGCGTTTTTAATGTTTTAAAGTTATGAGAAGAGAACTTTTGCTCTTATCTTGTTGCGTGGTCATCCCAAGCATTTGTAGTGCTCAAGAGAAGTCAGACACTACAATGGTAGAAAAGAAAGCAGAACGCAATGTGATGCTCAATGCATCCGATGCCAATGCACCTCGTTACATTCAGATAGGTCTTCCAAGTGAAGATGTAAATGTGTACGAGAACGGATTACCTGTCGTTTATTCTTCTTACATCCATCCTCTATCTGCTCATTGGAGAAGTGACGGAAGCTTGGCTGAAGTAGGATTGATGAACCCGCAGGAATCAGCCATAGCTACAGGAAACATTGCTTATTCTGTAAACAGTTTCAGCGACTTAGGCAGTAATACGTTCAAGGGTATTTTGAATTACAAAGGCAACCATTATGGTATGCATCAGTTTGATTTGAACGTTTCAGGACCTCTGGCTAAAGGCTGGACTTATGCCTTGAATATGTATCAGAACTTTGATCCGGGAACCTTTGACTTGAAGTTTACCAACTATAATGACCGTACCCAGATTTATAAGGGTGCCCTGACAAAGCATTGGGGAAACAGAGGTCAGTTGTCTTTCATCTACAAGTTCTCAAACAGTCAGCGTATGGGTACCGTAACCTGTTTTGCACCATTTATCTATCACACTAATGGTGATGTGACAGAATTGGATGGCTTTAAATTGGGTACATCTTCATACGTTCCAGCTTCTCAGAACTTCATGTACCGTGATATGAAGACAGGTGAAGTGAAAAACACTACTATCAATGATTGGAACAAGAACAAATCTCACGAATTTGCGGTATTATTCAAATGGGATTTAGGTAATGCATGGAACTTGGATACAAAGGCTAAATATACCTGGGCTGATGCTAACTATGCCGACTTTGGCGGCAGTTCCATCATGAATGTCAAAGATGGAAAGGTTGAGGGTAATACGAATACGTATTATGACAAGAATGGAAAGCTTTATACAGGTATGATGGATGGTCGAAGAATCTGGTTTCATACTGCAAAGGCAAAATCATTCCTTCTCACCTCTGAGGTGATGAGAAACTATGGCCAGCATAATCTTAAAATAGGTCTCAACGAGTGGAACTTTGACTTAAACTACTGGTCTGCGTCAACACAATGGGATGCCACTGTAAATGAGTATCCAGAGTTTCTGTCACATTCCACGGTTTCAGACCCGACTGCAAGAACAACTTATTATGGGTTCAATGAGATATCTACAGACTATGCTATCGGTAATGAGAACAAGTTAGCAGGATATTTCACAGACGAATGGCGTCCTATTGAAAGCCTTCGTTTCTTCTATGGCGCACGCTTAGAGTGGTGTCGTATGTCTGTAGACCAGTTGCCTTATGCACGATTTGCAGATATGTATGTCGGTGCAACCAATGCAGATGGTGTAACCATTACACCACAGCACAGAACAAAGAATAAGCTCAATTATGCATTTACAGTTTCGGCTACATGGTCCTTTTATAAAGGTATGGGACTCACCGCTGACTTCACTCAAATGGAACGCTCTCCTCGCATGACAGATTATGCCAATATGGGACCACAGGACCTGCGTCTCCGCATTCCATTGCTCCGTGGTGGTATATACTATCGCAATAAGTGGATTGATGTCACATCAATGATAACCTGGATTCAGAAGACGAACAATACAGACCAGCAGGATATAACCAAACCTGGCACTAGTATTTCAAAGACAACATCATTAAATTATAGTATTCAGACTGTTGGATGGACAACCAATGTGGAACTTGACCCTTTCAAGGGTGCGCATCTTCATGCCCTCTTTACTTATCAGAAGCCAACATACAAGGACTATTCTGTGACAGTAAAGTTTGATGATGGTGAGACCGCAGACTTAAACGCCACTGGTAACATTGTCAAGGAAATACCACAGATACTGATTGAACTTGACCCAAGTTATACCTTTTACAAGGATAAGATGACTGTATGGGGCAGTTTCAGATATTTTGGAAAAACGTATGCTAACCTTTCAAATGCCCTTTGGTTTAACGGCCATTGGGAAACTTTCGCAGGTGTGAAATGGAATGCTACCAACAAATTATCATTCAACCTTGGTGTAGTCAACTTCCTGAACCAAAAAGGTGCCAGCGGTACAATATCCGGCTCAGAGCTTATTGGCCCGGAAGAAGCCAAGCGATTCAATGGCTACGTAATGTCCGGACGCTATCTTCGTCCTTTCACTGTTGAGTTTGGAGCAAGTGTAAAACTATAAATACCTATTGATTATGAATAAATTATGCAATTTTATGGTACTTTTTATGGCTTTGTCAGGTAATGTATATGCCCAGAAGACAGAACCATGGAATGACCCTTTGGTGAACAACATCAATCGTAACGAGCCTGTTTCTGATTTCTTCGGCTATGAGAATAAGGAACTGTCTGACAGAAATGACAAGAAGCTTTCAAAGAGATTCTTGTCTATTGAAGGAATTTGGAAATTCAATTGGGTGCAGAATGCCAATGAGCGTCCTTTAGATTTCTATTCTCTCAATCTTGATGATTCTAATTGGGGTAAGATGCCAATTCCTGGATGTTGGGAGTTGAATGGCTATAGCGTGCCAGTCTATATCAACTATAGATATGAGTGGGAAAATGAATGGGAATCAAATCCTCCTTATGTGCAGGATCTTGGCAACTACGTCGGATCTTACCGACGTAAGATTGTTATTCCTGAGAATTGGAATGGTGACAATATAATACTGCACATCGGCGAATTTTCCAGCAATATTAACCTATATGTAAATGGAAAGTTTGTTGGCTATGCTGAAGACAATAAGGTTGCTGCGGAATTTGACATCACTAAATATGTAGAACCAGGAAAAGAGAATCTGATAGCCATGCAGCTGATGAGATGGTGCGATGGCTCTTATTTTGAGGATCAGGACTATTGGAGACTTCGCGGTATTGCCAGAGAGAACTATATCTATGCTCAGCCGAAGTCACATATTAAGGACTTGAACGTAACCTCTTCCTTGTCCGATAATTATAAAGACGGTATCTTTGCCATTCATTTTTCTACAGAATCATGTGAAGGAAAGAATGTTCTAGTAGAATTGATAGACAAGAAAACTGGCAATACGGTTTTTGAAAGAAAGCAACAGTTACAGGGTGGCAGTTCAACAGTAGAGTCAACCATTCAGAATGTAGCCAAATGGACTGCAGAAACACCGAATTTGTACACACTCAGAGCGACACTGATGGATGGAGATAAAGTATTGGAAGTCATTCGCCAAAATGTCGGTTTTAGAAAGATCGAGATCAAGGGAAAACAGCTCTTGGTAAATGGACAGCCTGTTCTTATCAAGGGTGTGAACCGTCATGAGATAGATCCTGATGGAGGATATGTTGTCAGTGTTGAGAACATGATTCGTGACATAAAGGTTGCCAAGCAATTAAACATCAATGCTATACGCACCAGCCACTATCCAAATGACCCACGCTGGTATGATTTGTGTGATGAATATGGTATTTATGTCATGGCTGAGGCAAATCTGGAAAGCCACGGAATGGGATTTGGTAAAGAGACTCTGGCTAAAAATGAGTTGTTCAACAAGACACACCTTGAGCGTAACATGCACAATGTGAAGGTTCTCAAAAACCATCCTTGTATCATTATGTGGAGTCTTGGTAACGAATCAGGTTATGGTAAGAACTTTGAGGATGCCTACGATTGGGTAAAGGCATATGATAGTTCTCGTCCAGTACAATACGAAATGGCATGTTCAACAGGCAAGCATGATGAAACCCGTCCTGTTGAGTCATACGAGTTGGCTGGTCTGAAGGCTGGCAAGACTGACATTTTCTGTCCTATGTATGCTGATTACGACAGTTGTAGAGCATATCTGGAAAAGGACTATTGTGACAAACCTCTTCTTCAGCAGGAGTATGCCCATGCCATGGGTAATTCCATGGGTGGATTCAAGCAGTATTGGGATTTGGTCCGTCAGTATCCTCAGTATCAGGGTGGTTTTATCTGGGATTTTGTTGATCAGGGTCTGCGCGATAAGAGCAAGATAACTGGTAATCAGATCTATGCCTATGGCGGTGATTATGGTCGTTTCCCTATGTCTGACGAGAACTTCAACAACAATGGCTTGGTTAGTCCGGACAGAAGACCAAATCCTCATGCTTACGAAGTGAAATACTTCCATCAGAACATCTGGAGCAAACTTGAGAACAAGGTCAAGGGTACAGTCTCTGTATTCAACGAGAACTTCTTTGTTCCATTGAATAACGTAAATCTCGTATATTCAATAGAGGTAGAGGGAAAAAGTATAGCAAACGGTTTAATCAACCTTGGCAAATACAATATTCTTCCTCAGACAGGCAAGACCATTGCAATTCCTGGATATGCAAAGATAGTTGCAGACAAGAAGTACAGAGGAAAGGAAAAGACACTGACTCTTTCGTACAAATTGAACAGTGATTCGCTTCTTCTAAGTAAGGATGAAGAAATCGCCCACCAGCAGTTTGTGATTAGCGACTATAAGTTCCCTGTATTGAATTCCTCTGAAACAGCCAAAGTCAAGGCTGTAGATCATGCCAAGTATCTCGTTCTTTCTGCCAATGGTGTGGATGTTACCATCAGTAAGGCAACAGGACTTGTTTCTTATTTGGATGTTGACAAAACACCTATGCTTGTAAGAGGATTTGATTTGACTCCAGACTTCTGGAGAGCATGCACAGACAACGATTTTGGTTCACATATGACTACATTAAGTGCAGCATGGAATAAGCCAAGTATGGAACTGAAGAATTTTACCCGTAAGGAGAATGGTTCTGTTGTTGCCGAGTTGTATCTCAAAGAAACAGAGTCTACACTGACTCTTACCTATACATTGAATAATAATGGAGAACTGACTGTTGAACAAGATCTGAAGGTAAATCCTGATGCAGAGAACAAGCCAAATCTTCTGCGCTATGGAATGGAATTGCAGATGCCTAAGAAGTTTGATAGAGTTGAATTCTACGGAAAGGGTCCTAACGAGAATTATGCAGACCGTAACAATTCCGACAGATTGGGCATTTTTACCCAGTTGGTAAAGGATCAGTATTATCCATACGTCCGTCCACAGGAATCTGGCAACAAGACGCAGGTAAGATATTGGAAGGTTCTGACAAAAGACAATAAAGGTCTGGAGTTTTTCTCCAATGAGCCAATGGAGTGTTCAAGCCTGAACTATCTGACTTCAGATCTTTACCGCGGACCGGTAAAGAACCAAGAACATTCTGGAGACCTTGTACCACGAGACTTTACCTCTGTACACATTAGTCAGAGACAGATGGGATTGGGATGTATCGATACATGGGGCTCATTACCTATTGAGAAATATATGCTTCCTTATCAGGACTATGCATTCAAATTCGTGATTCGTCCTGTAAGATAACCAAATAGTCCTCACTCTGAGAAATCAGAGTGAGAACGCAATCAGATAGGGTTGATTTAGCAGTATGAGTTGGTCCTACTGGATGACGGAGTCGGCTCGATAGGGTGAAGGAATCAACTCTATAGGTTGAAGCAAGCGTCTTCGTGAGTTGAAAGACATTACTCCTCGGGTTCCAGGAGAAACCTTCTCAGCAGTTGCCACTAGGCTCAGCAGGTCTGCCGAACCTAGTGGCAACACTTTATTCTAGCCGATATTTCTCTCATATCTTTCGGCAGAATAAGCTGTAGTGTGAATTAGGAATCTATGCAATTTTATTTTTCCACTCTTCTTTTACTAAATTCGCCAAATATCCATCGCTTCTGCAATGCATATCAGCAATGCCTTCATTCATCATTTGATAAATAGAAGAAGTATAAAAGAAATCTAGAGCATCTTCCAACGTAATGCCTGTTTGCTCTGCAAAGATAGGTACTATGCGAGCATATTTCATTTGAAGTATTGTCTTGTTTGCTTCCATGAAAGTCCCTCCTTATATTATTTCATCTGACTGAAGAAAGTGCAGATGCTTGTTCAAAATATCTTGATTTAAAATACATATCTGGTGGTTGGGATGAATAAACTTTAAGCGTTTAAGTGCTTCTTCTTTGCTGATGTTACCGGAGAAGTAAAGATCTATGGTATTGAATACCTTATCATCTGCTATACCACCTGTAACCATATCAAACTTATTTGTTTGTTTCCCAATTCGGCATAAAGCAACGAAATCTAACCACTCTTCGTTGTAGCCAATAAACTCTTTTATCTTATATTCTCTGTCTAAGTTTTCATCTAAGATGTATTGGTTAAGATATGCTTTGTCGCCCTGAAAGAGAAATCGTTGGGCATATTTCTTCGCCTGTTCGACAAGTGATGTCAGATAGAATCCTTTGCCGAAATCCAATAAATCACGAGAATGATAAATGTCTGGTGATTCTATGATGAATTTTGATGCGTGATAAACTTTCATTTCAATGCTCCTCGTTTCTTTAACAAGTTAATCAAATCGTCCATGATGTATTCCTTTCCGAAAGTATGGAGCACATCATAGCAGGGTATCATATAGCCATTTAAGATATCTGTTGACCGTAACATCTTATATACCTTACTGGCACTCATGTTCAATCGGTCGGCTAAGTTGCCAACGCAATAGGTTACGAAATCCAATTGATATTCTTGCATAATCTTACTTTTTTAATATGTATGGGGCAAAGTTAAGACTTTTCTTCGATAACACCAAATTATTTGGGCTTTATTTCGCATTTCCCTGCAAATTGTTTCAATACATCTTTCATTTCCCGTTGTCCTTGAAATTACATGGCGATGTAGGAATCTCTGCGTCGGGACGTAGGAAAGATTACGTCGCCATGTAGTAAAGTCTACGTCGGGACGTAATTTTTGGGGTATCTATAAGGTATCATATCAGATTCTTTTTAGATTTAGCGTCGAGTTTATACGCACACGAGAAAAGTTTTTTTTATGAAAAAAGTCTCAAAGTATCATCTTTTGGGTTGTGTAATGGTATAAATAACTGATATATAATAATATACAAGAATGATACTATTCGGATTACTTTACAAAAAGTATCATCGAAGTATCATGAATGTGATAGAAGTATCATGAAATTGCCATAGAAGTATCACCAAATCATCATAAAACCATCACAAAATCGTCATAAAGCATCATGCATAATATCAAAGCCGCCGACTTGCAAGAAGTGCCCAAAAATCGTCCGATACTTTGGGTGCTCGATGCCTACTATATGGGCAATGAGTGCCCGTTACTTGTTCTCTCAATGCCCGACACTTGGTCCCTGAGTGCCCACTTGATGGTCTCTTACAGACCGCTTAATGGTCTCTTACAGACCACTTTATGTGCTTTTATTCCTAATTCTGGTTGTCAATCTTTTCTCTTATTCCTAGTTTGTATTGACATTCTTTACATTCTGAAAAAGTAGACGCTATTAATTTTATAAAACTGGAATAGTAGATATTTCTTTTTAGCCTTTTAATTTACCTCAAAGCCGAAATTTATGATACTTCTTGCAATTTTATGATACTTCGATGATACTTTTCTGTAAAATATTTCGAAAGTCTCATTTTTGTATGTCGCAATGTATCAGATGTTTAGAATGTTATTTTCTCTAAATAATGATACTTTGATACTTTTCTCACAAAAAAAACTTTTATGTGCAGGAAATAAATGTGGAGAAAATGCAGAAGCTGAGTGCTATTGTGACCACGATTTCTGATAAGCAGTATCAAAGCGATTAACTGTCTGGAGAAGCTTGTAGATAGGGTTGATTTAGTAGAATGAGTCGGTTCTACTGGATGACGGAGTTGGCTCGATGGGATAAAGGAGTCAACTCTATAGGTTGATGCAAACGTCTTCGTGAGTTGAAAGACATTACTCCTTGGGTTCCAGAAGATACCTTCTCAGCAGTTGCCACTAGGCTCAGCAGGTCTGCCGAGCCTAGTCGGCAGGTCTGCTGACTGCAGTCAGCAGCTTTGCTGAGCCTAGTTGCTACACTTTATTCTAGCCGATATTTCTCTCATTTCATCCGGAAGAAAAGAGACTGCCTTCTCTTTCATATCTTGCGGAATGCCGAATCGGGCTTCGCCGAACATCTCGAAATCATAATCAAACGTATTGTTGAACTCATATTTTGAGCCAGCAATATCTCCTATAATTGCTCCTAACATAAGCTGCTAATAATCTATAACTTTACTCTATCACTTCCCAGAAACTCTCCGGCAAGCTGATGTTCTTCATCTCCTTTGCCTTCTCGAACAATGGGGCGATGTCTTCGGCTTCGAAACCGGCGATGCCGCAACCTATTGGGGTTACCAGAAAATGTAGCTCGGGATGACGATTGGCAAAATCAAGGAATTCCTCCACGTATGGACGAATGGTTTCCACGCCGCCCTGCATCGTAGGGATGGCATAACTCTGCCCCTGCAAGCCAACACCCTGTCCCATGACGGCACCGAAATGCAGGCGGGCTATGCGGGCTGCTCCACCACCATGCATGCCAGCCAGATTGCTGCCAAACACAAAAATCTCGTTCTCTTTTAATGAATCAATCCAGCTAGGAGTGATTCTTCCCTTCTTCATTTCTTCCATATTACTATTATTTAATGTGTTACTTTCTTCAGCCGCTTCCTCATAGCATATTCTCGAAGCCATCATGCTCGGCATCCTTGAAGTCCTGCAGAATCTCATCGTCCGATAAGCTTTCCAATGCCTTCTTCTTCTGAAAATCCATTTCTGAAAAATTCTTTTCTTTCTTCATATCAATATATCTTTTTGATATCCGAAATTCGATTGCAAATATATACTTTTTCTCTGAGAAATGGCAGGTTTTGCCCATTTTTTCTCTTCTATATTCTATTAAAAGAAGAAAATGATGTAAAAATTAAGCTGGTATCGAAAAAAATGCATCCCGCCTTTTTACTTTTCCCTTTTTAAATGGTCATATAATCGTAACGTTCATGAAAATAAACGAATATGAGTATAAATGACAATGGCATAGTGGATACGCTGAAGGAATGCCCGGAGAACGGATTCAGAATGCTGATGATGAGGTATCAGGAACCAGTTTACTGGCACATACGCCGATTGGTGGTTTCGCATGATGATGCACAGGATGCCTCGCAGGAAACCTTCGTGAGAATCTATCGCTCGTTCGGCAACTATCGGGGCGATTGCTCTCTGAGAAGCTGGATTTATCGCATAGCCACAAATGAGGCTCTTAGGATTATCAGCAAACGGAGACAGGAAGTTGTTTCCATAGAATCGGAAACCACAGGTGTCAACCTGATTCAAGGTGATGATTATATCGACTTTGATGATAAGGTGGCGGTGAAACTGCAGAAGGCGATTCTCTCGCTGCCGCCCAAGCAGCAGCTGGCATTCAATATGAGATATTACGACGAACTCGGGTTCGACGAAATAGCGAAGGTCGCGGATTCTACACCAACAAGTATCAAGGCAAGCTATCATGTTGCCAAAGAGAAAATTATCAAGTACATGAATTCGAACGATTAAGTGAGAGTTCTGTGAGTTTTTAATGGTTATTCAAAATGGAAAAGAATATGGATACAAATTTTGATTTCAATAAAACTGAGAAATTTGATTTCGGTAAGGTGGGTAAGCGAATGCCTTATTCTACACCCGATGATTTCTTCAAGGATATGGAAGCGAACATCTTGAATGCGGTGAAGGATGATACTCCTCAACCGGTCAGGATAGAGCCGAAGAAACGACCTCTGATGAAGGTGATCTGGACGGCTGCAATAGCTGTGGCAGCATCGGTGGCAGTACTCCTGGTACTCAACATCGATTTCTCAGCCTCTTCTTCTCAACCTTCACAGGTGAATAACGGAATACAGGAGGTAGATCAGGCTTTCGCACAGCTGTCTTCTGCCGATCAGGCTTATCTTCTCTCTGTATATCAGGAGGATGTGTTCCTCAACAATTAAACGGATTCAATAATAATTTAAAATGATAGAATTATGAAACGAATTTTAGGTATTTTGATGATGGTCGTCGCCATGATGACGGTTACTACAAGTGTATGTGCACAGGCGCCTAACCAGAAGCAGCGCCTCAGTCGTGAACAGTTGGCAGAAAAGCAGGCTCAGTACATCTCTCGTAATTTGGGGCTTGATGAAAAGACCAACGCTAAGTTTATCGAGACCTATACTGATTATCAGAAAGAGGTATGGGCTTTAGGTCCTCGCCCTCATCATAAGAAAGGCGAAGTAAAGACAGATGCTCAGACTGAGCAGGAGATTAAGCAGCGTTTTGAGATGAGTGAGAAGATTCTCAACATCCGTCAGAAATACTACAAGAAGTATTCTCAGTTCCTGACTCAGCAGCAGATTCAGCGTGTTTACGAACTGGAGCGACAGATGATGAAGCGCTTTGCCCAGAAAGGTCCGCGCAAGGGAATGGGTAAGGATGGAAGACCAGGTCCGAGAAGAATGCATGGACCTGCACAGCAGAAGTAAAAAACAGAATAGTTTTAGCGTAATAAAATATTAGTCCTCTTAAACAAGGAAAAAAGATTACTTTCTATATTCAAATATATGCGAACGACGATTGGTGCAAGAGCGCGCGCCAATCGTCTTTTCTTTCTCATGTAATTATTTCTGTCATCTTTTCATAAGAGATTTTTCCTGCTTGTTCTCCCAAGCCAGAATCAGACCGATGACGCCGGCATAGCTCTTTCTGCCGCCTTCTACATGGTTGCCTCTCAGATAGAGTTCGAAGAAGAAATCCTGGGCGGCATCCAGTGCCTTGCATCTTTTGCCCTGCCAGTATTGGCGGTCGCTTTTCAGCAGCCTGATTATCTCTGGCCGGATATGTTTCAGATATTTCTCACCCTCCTTTTCGCCGAGAATATCGTATACATTATATAATACATGGGGCAGAATATGGTAATATCCGCTGAATTTCACCGCCTTATCCTGTGATGCCGTACAGACGAGATAACTGTAGAAATTCGCCTCTCCTTCGTTGGCAATGCCCAGGAAATGAGCAAACTCATGGGCATAGGTAGCCGGATAATCGTGTGCAAGAATATCGCCGTTCAGCGTAAATTCACAGAAGAATGGTCCCATGCTGCCGGTTACACCCGACATCGAACTGATGGGCGTAAACACCATCGTCTTGGCATGCGGATGCTGGTTGAAAGGCGGATTGATGCCCTCCCGGTAGCCTATCTTGTTATATTCCTTCAGAACCGCATCCCGCACCCGATTCTTCAGTTTTTCATCCACAATACAATTGAATTTTTCACTCTTCCCTCTCCGTTCTTCACTCAAAAGGTTGAGGCTGTCGGCATACTGGTAGGCAAATTTCCGGAACTTCTCTTCCGAAACCTCAGCAGGTTGCATGCCAACTCTATAATAGATAACGGGTTGCGAATAGTTCAGTCCCCAAGCTGCATAAAACCATACATATACCCACAGCAGATATTCAATTACCCTTCCCAAAACCGCCTTTTTCTTCGGATAGCCGCCGCTCTTGGCAGCAAGAAAGATAAATCGACGGGCGAGTTTCTTCCGTAATCCCATCTCGTAGATAGGATAGAGGATGACCCAGGCGATGCTGAGAGCTATGAAAATATCACCCACGGCAAAGGGAAAGATGCCCGAGATGGGCGAGAGAAGGGTGCCGATAACGGGATAAACATGGTAGGTGTAGATAACTCCCCAGAGAGGAATCATTTTGGTAAGGGTGACGAGGATGAGCAACAGCAGCAGTACCCAGTGGCGCCACTTCATTCTGTCGAGTCGTAAAGTATGTAATATCTTCATCTTGTTTCTTGTTTTTTATCTTGCATGGCTCTTGAACAGAGCTGTTTTTTGCACTTTTTGCCCCTGATGTGCAGAGATGGTGCAAAAATACAAAAGTTTTCTGAAATATTGACATCAGAAATCTGTTTTTTTAGTAATTTTGCCATATTAAAAGTTGAACTTAATAAATAGAGGAGGAGTTATCATGAAACAGACACTGGAATCATTCGAGGCTATGAACCTTGAATATGAGAACCTCTATAATGAGGACGATGAACGTAGAGAATATAATTCTGTCTGGTACAGCTAGTTACAATGTGTTATAAAAAGGCTGTAACAGGTGAATTAAATTAGTGTTACATATAAAAAAGATCGTTAGGATAATAAAAGACTATGCCATAGTTACTAAAGAAATGATGTAACATAGGCATAGTCTTTTTTTATGTCCTTTCCTTGCTGGCTGTTCTTTCCTGCATTTCTATTTTTCGAAGTGCTGGTAATCTTTGCTGTGTTTCCAGTCACCTCCCCATCTGAATCCTTTTGCCTTGAAAAGCCGGTAGCAGAGGTCGCCTTTCTTTATCATATAAGCGTGGTTCTTGCTGCGGTCCAGATAGGGGCGGGCGGTGGCAGGTTCCACCACTTCCTTGCCGTTCTTCAGTCGTTTGAGGTAAGGATTGTAGAGGGTGTTGATGTCTACGGCCAGTCCCCTTCCGTGCTTCGATACCGTATGGGTATGCGAGATGAAGCGGAAGTTGAAGCTGGAGGAGTTATTGTCTCTCATAGCCCTTTCGTCGTCGGCATCCCAGTAGTCAATGAGTCTCATCCGCTCTATCGGATATTTCGCCTCGTAGAGCTTTTTCAGAATATCGAGCACATCTTTGGCTATCGCCCTGTTCACCACCATCTCTCCTACGATGTTTCTGCCGTCCTTGTCTACGTGCAGGCATCTTATGTATCTCAGTTCGCTTCTTGCCACGGTACAGTTCTTCTTGTATGTCTTGCCCTGCATCAGGCGGAAGATATCATCAGGAATAGTGGAGATGGAGAAGAAATGCTTCTCGCCCAGTTTCCTGATGGTTTGAGAACTGACGGTTTCTCCAGGCTGCTGTGCCTTGGATGGGAGGCAGAAAAGTCCTGAAATAAACAGGCATATCATCAATATATTTTTTGCTTTCATCACGTTTCTCCTTATTTTGCTACGGGTATATAATGCGAATCCTTGATTTCTCCAATCACGATAATGCTGTGCAGACTTCCTATGCAGTCGATGTTTCCCAGCGTGTTGAGCATAAAGTCCTGATAGGCTTTCATATCCCGGGCATATACCTTGATCTGGAAGTCATAATCGCCGGTGGTGTTGTAGCATTCCGTTATCTGGTCGATGGTTTGCACGGTATCCATGAATTGCTGAATCAGGTCATGGGTATGCTGCTTCAGTCGGATATTGCAGAGCACAATCACGTTGTGACCCATCTTGTGATGATCTACAATCGCTCCATATCGCTGGATGTATCCCTCACGCTCCAATCGCTTCTGTCGCTCGAAGGTGGGAGAAGGGGAGAGGTGTACTCTTGCGGCAAGTTCCTTCACGGTGAGTCGGGAGTTCTGCTGCAGTAACTTCAGTATTCTGATGTCTGTTTCATCAAGTTTCTCTTCTGTTGTCATTGTTCCTTTATTTCTGTTTTTACTGATTCTTACAGAATAATATTCTGCTGATTTGCTTAATCTGCTGCAAAGATAGTATATTTTTCTGAATTGCGGAGAATATTTGGCAAATAAAATTCTTCTTCTTACCTTTGCACCTGCAATTCCGGATGCAAAGAGCCGTTTGTCAATAAGATAATGGCAAATTAAGAGTCATTCATCATTTAAAAATATAGGAGATAAAAATATGAGCAACGTAAGAAATATACATTTTGAGGCAGTGGGCAGCTATTTGCGCCCTGCAGAGTTGAAGGAAGCGAGAGCCAAGTTTGCTGATGGCAAGATTTCTGCCACCGACCTTCGCGCCGTAGAAGACCGTCTGATTACTGAGGTCATCAGGCTGCAGAAGGCGCATCACCTGCCTTATATCACCGATGGTGAGTTCCGCCGCAGCTATTGGCATCTCGATTTTATGTGGGGATTCAATGGCGTGGAGCATATCGAACTGGAGCATGGTTACCAGTTTCATGGCGAGGAGACAACCAAGGGTTCTATCCAACTGACTGGCAAGATTACCGGCGAGAATCATCCTTTTATCAGGGATTTCCTCTTTGTAAAGCAGTTTGAGGAGCTGGATGCCGAGGGTGAGTATATCTTCGAGGCAAAGCAGACGGTTCCTGCTCCGGCACAGTTTCTTGCCGAACTGTTCCGTGGCAAGAATGCCGAGAATACCCGCAAGTTCTATCCTAACACTACCCAGCTGATAGAGGATATTGCCCAGGCTTACCGCACCTTCTTCCAGGAGATTTATGCAGCCGGTTGCCGTACCGTCCAGCTGGATGACTGCACCTGGGGAATGATTGTGGATAGCGATTACTGGAAGGCTAAGGTGGGCACAGGTTTCACCCTTGAGCAGGAAGCCCTGCAATATCTGAAGGTGAACAATCTAGCCATCGAGGGCAAACCTGAGGGGTTGACCATCAACACCCACGTATGCCGTGGCAATTATCATTCCTGCTATGCCACCAAGGGCGCCTACGATGCTGTAGCTCTTTATCTCTTCGCTCATGAAGATGTAGATACCTTCTATCTGGAGTATGACGATGAACGTTCGGGTGGTTTCGAGCCGTTGAAGTATGTGGCTGATGGCAAGAAGGTGGTTCTGGGTCTGGTAACCTCCAAATCTCCGGTGTTGGAAGATAAGGCTACGGTCATCGCCCGCATCCGAGAAGCAGCCAGATATATCCCCCTCGATCGGCTCAGTCTCAGTCCTCAATGCGGCTTCGCCTCTTGCGAGATTGGTAATAAACTGACCGATGCTGAGCAATGGGCAAAGATAGATCTGGTGAGAGAGATTTCCGAGGAAGTTTGGGGATAATGATATATTCAAGGAGAAGATGTGTTGTCTGTCATGGCAGCACATCTTCTCTTTTTTATTTACTTTTTATCAAAAATGTTTGGTGTTTTCATGAATTACTAGTAACTTTGCACCCCGAAAATTAAAATCATCATTCATTAAGATTATCAGAGAAAATGGAATATATGTCTCAGGAAGGTTACGATGAGCTCGTGGCCGAACTTCAACACATGGTTAACGTAGAGTTGCCAGCCGTTCGCGATGCGATAGCTGAGGCCCGCGACAAGGGCGACCTCAGTGAGAATTTCGAGTATCATGCAGCCAAGCGTGAGCAGGGCAAGCTGTTGAGCCGCATAAGCTTCAAGCAGAAGGTCTTGGAGAATGCCCGTGTCATCGACAAGTCTCGCCTGAAGAGCGATACCGTTGGCTTGTTGAGCAAGATTAAGATTACCAATCTCGCCAACAAGTGCAGCATGAATTATACCATAGTAAATCCTCACGAGGCAGATCTTCATAGTGGCAAGATTTCCATCAAGTCGCCTATCGCCAAGGCCCTTCTGGGTAAGAAGGCAGGTGATGAGGTAATGGTAAAGGTACCAGCCGGCTTGCTCAAATTCCGCCTGGATAGCGTGGAGTTATAATGTGTCCTTTTAAAGGGAAACTCCCGATAGTTTGAAACTGATCAAACTATCGGGAGTTTTTCTTTTTATTCTAATATTTTTCCAGAATCTTATTCAGTAAGAAGGTGGCATTCTGGTTTCTTGCCACACCCTTCTGTATCTTATAAGTATAGGTAACATCTGTGCCCAAATCTATCTCGAAACAATAGTTGTGGAATTTTCCTGATGCATCATTCTCCATCTTGGAAAGTTCCAAATCGTGGGTAGCAATGATGCCGCTCACCGGCTGCTTGGCAATGGCTTCGAGGAACTTTCTTGAACCATTCAGCTTATCCAAGGAATTCGTTCCCTTTAAAATCTCATCCAGAATAATCAGCGTTCGGAGTGGCTCCTTATTGCCCTCTGCACTTTCCTTGCAGAATTTCAGAAGTTCCTCCAATCTAATCAATTCGGCATTGAAATAAGAGATGCCATGCGTCAAATCATCGGTGGTTCTCATACTCGAGAACAATCTGAAACGTGAAATCTTCAGCTGATCTGCAAACACCGGCATACCCGCCATCGCCAGTATATAGTTCACACCCAGCGAACGGAGGAAGGTACTCTTTCCAGCCATGTTGGCTCCGGTGATAATATAATAGTTGTCATCCCTGATGGTGAAATCATTCTTCACCGCCTTGACACCCAGGAAAGGATGATAGAGATTCTTTTCCTCGAACACGATTTCCGGATTTCCGATTCCTGCATTTTCTGAAACAACGCTTTCGATATCTGCTTCCTGCTTTCCCGAAACAAATTCCGCCTCTTCCGCCTCCGGATGATTATATCTGAAATCCGCCATTGAAACCATCGCATCCATCTCGCTGATGATGTGCATCCATTCCTCCATCTTCACCATATAGGTATTCTTCCATTTCAGAAAACTGCGAACCAGGAAGAAATCGCTCAGCATGAAGGCATCGGTGAAGAAAAGACCGAGGAAGTTGCCTCTTCTGTCATACCCCTTCAATATCTTTTCCAGTTGGGCAAAGGAAGGCAGGGCATCTGCCAGGGAATTCTGCATCTCCTTGCCTGATTCGCTATGGAAATTGCGCCTGTTGATAAGCTGAAGTATCTGGGCATAGGCGATGAGCTGATGTCGAAGCTTGCCGCCATTGCTGTCTATCTTATCAAGTGTCTGCTTGCAGACGAAGAACACCACCATGTATTGAACCAACACCCACCACAAGGCGAAATTTACCGAAACCATATCGCATATCGATAAAATCACGGAACCGATTACTCCGATAATCAGCAGCCATCCGATAACGAGCGAAACCGGAGACCCAAACCATGCCGGCACCTCCATCTTCGAAACCTTCTGCATCGCATCCACCACCGCAGCAGAATCAATCTTCTTCATCTTGCCATTCATCATCTTGCCATCCGCAGTTTGGCTTCTGTTCTTTTCGCCAAGTGCCAGGAATTCCATTCGCCAGTTTTCGCCTTCTCCAGCCAATTCCTTCTGCAAATCCCTTCTTCTTTTGATATCTTCCAGGCTCAGAGGCGTTTCCCGGGTAAGATTCCTGGCGAGTGCCTCCGAACCGCCCGATGTGATGGTTCGGCAGATGCGGTTGAACAGTGAACTCTTGCCGAAAACATCGAGGTCGAAGGAATAAGGATGCTGCGGATTCTGATAGGAATCGCCCGTTTCGAAAGGTGAGAAATCGCCCTCCAAAGCCTTGATTTCGTCCTGATAAACCTTAAGCAAAGCCGAAAGATGCTCTATCTTTTCCTTGTTCTTATCGTCATGTCGTCTGATTCCCAGATAGGTAATCAGGCACAACGCCGCCCCCATCAGATAGTTCTGTGTATCCCCATCCAATGCGAAATAGCAGACCAGGAAGGCGAGGATGCCGCCAAAAGCCAGCAGCTCGCCCGTTATAAATCCCGTATTCTTACGCTTCAGGGTAGCCACCTCAGAAGCGTATCGGCTTACATATTGTTGATAATTCTCCTTGATATTCATACATTTTCTTTATTTTTCTTTTTTGATGTGCAAAATTAGGGATAAAATCTAGATTTCCAAAATAAATTCTCTCATTTTAAGTCTTTTATACTTATATTTGTGATAGGAATCTGGCTTTTATGAACCCTTGGCAGTAAAAAGTGCTATGAAAATTTGGAGGTTACACAAAAACATCGTATTTTTGCATTAAAATAGTTTGAATAATGAGCAAGTATAATTTTAATATAGACAATTATCATGCTATAGGGCATGCTGATATCGAAATAGAGGGTATCACAGTTATCGTGGGTAGCAATGGCTGTGGAAAAAGCACTATGTCCCGTTGGTTGTATTATATCGTCAATACATTGTCAGTGTTAGACAGTTTCTTTTTCTCTGATTTCAGAGATATGATTATCAAATCATTAGAGAAATATTCTAATGCGCTGGATGATATCTCAAATTATCTGGATGATGATAAAAAACGATTTTTTGACCATACCTTATCATTAATGACAATGGTAACATTGAGTAATGGTGGTGTGGAGAAGCTCGATTTTTATTATAAAAGAGCGATTGGTTCACTTGATGACATGCTGGTTAACTTTCTTCAGAAAGAGCAGAATCCTCAGCAGGTGCGTCGAGTGCTTAATCTTTTTGGGATTACTGAACAAAATCATGTTCATGAGGATATAGAACGAAATTCCATTCAGTTGTTTTCTGAATATCTTCAGAAATATGAAAACAACAAAAAAAATCGTCCCATCAGTTACTTGAAAGAGAAAATCGCTTCTGTATATCGGGAAAAGGATGGCTTTCCTGCCAGCATAAGCTTTAAGGAAGATGAAGTGGAATTGCTTGTTGATAGACTTGGAAAGATATATAGTTTAAATAATGCCATATATATAGGAACACCAGCAGCTATTTCTCTTCGTCAATCAGATAGGGTTCTGATGACTTCCTTGGCACATAAAGTGGTTCACGTAAATGAAAAAGGAAGTGAGATTACCGGCAAACAGGAATTACTTCATTCTATTAATAAAATGATAGATGGTTCTATTGTAGAAAAGGAAAATTTCGATGCTGTTGATTTAGTTTATCACAGCAACAATGGTAAGGATATTAGAATTGAAGATATAGCATCGGGATTCAAACCGCTGGTTTATATGATTCGTCTGATAGAAAACGGGTGGCTGACAGAAAACACTTTGTTGGAGATTGATGAGCCTGAAACAAATCTTCATCCACAATGGGTGGTTGAGTTGGCGCATCTTCTTGTTCGCATCAACAAAACATTTGGAACCAAGATACTCATCACGAGTCACAATCCCGATATGGTATCGGCTATCAGGTATATCTCTGAAAAAGAAGGCTTGTTGAATACTACTCGCTTTTATCTGGCAGAGCAAAGTGAAGGTACAGATTCGTTCTACTATAAGAATTTGGGTTGTGACATCGAACCTGTATTTGAATCATTCAATAAATCTTTTGATACTCTTCAGAAATACGTAGAGAACTATGGCGAAATTTAAGATTGGCAATTATCAGGGAATCAAGATTGATTGTTGGACAGCAAAAGATTTAGTCGGCTTGCATCATTTGATGAAGCAGGAGGGATGCCCAAATTCAGAAAATCTTTTCTCTGACACAGATAAGGCAATAGAACTTGATGATGTTCAGAGACGAATTTCTCAAAAACATCATGCTGATAAGAAATCTTCTGCAGATATGCTATTGCATGTGAATGATAAGAGATTACTTTTGGCCGATGCAAAATTCCGACTAAGCAATACCAGGAATTTGGATTCAAAGGAGATAGCAAAAAAAGTTAGTGAATCAAAGGCAATGGTTACTTCTAACTATTCTTTTGATAACAGTTTCTATGTTTTGCTGACAAAGAAAGCTACAACTCCTTCCAATTTAAATAGGCTTAGAAGAAATGTAGGAAATAATCCAAATTATCAATTTATGGATGCCGTTGAATTTCATAAACTGTTCGAGGATTAGTGTTTGAACTCCGTTCCTGATGTCTTGAAAACTCAGAAACGGAGTTTTTTATAACTTTTTCTGTCTTTTTTTCTAGTATTATGAATTTTTCTCCATCCATTTATTATAGGAAATGTTCTCCTCTTTCCACTTATCCTTTGCTGCCACCTGATTCTTTGGATATCCGATGATAAGGGTGTTGAGCGGAATCATCGTCTTGGGCAGATGCAGCAGTTGCTGCATTCCCTCGTATCGTTCTTTCAGAGGATAGAGGGCTGTCCACACACAGCCAAGACCCAAGCCGTGAGCCATCAGCAGGATGTTCTCCGTGGCTGCCGAGCAGTCTTGAATCCAGAACTCCTGCTCGATGCCTTCCAGCGTCTTGTTCAGGCATCCGCAAACCACGATGGCAAGTGGTGCCTGCTTCACCATGCTGGCATAAGGACTGAACTGTGGTATCTGGTCGAGAATCTCTCTGTCGTTGATGACCACAAAATGCCAAGGCTGCTTGTTGCAAGCCGATGGAGCGGCCATGCCGGCACGCAGCATCATTTCAATTTTCTCTTGCTCTACAGGCATGTCTGTATAACTTCTCACCGATGTGCGGCTTATGATATTTTCAAAAATCTGATTCTTTTCCATCATAGCTTTTATTCATCTTTTATTCTATCTTGATTGCTAAAATTGCAATGCGCTGCAAATATACGAAACTTTTTGGAGAAATTTGCAGTGCATTACAAATTTCTTGTGCTTCTAGGTAAAATTTGCAGTGCATTGCAAATTTCTTTCTATCGCCCGATACATCCTATAATATGCGTATATATAAACCGATGTTGTGGTTATCATACTGATGAGATTCATGCTGGTGATGGCTGCCTGCTGGGTGTTACCTGCCAGATAAAACACTGCAACAGGGAGTATATTTGAGCATATCAGCCATACCATGAAAACCAGGATAAGGGCTATGCCCAGTTTGCGCATGTTGCCCCTGTGCTTGCTGCACAGATGACAGCCGGCTACCAGGGAGGCGATGACGGAAATCAGGCCCATCGTGCTTTCTGTCCAGGTGAGTATGGAAGCCATTGGGGTAATCTGTCCGTTCTGCATCATCGTTACGAGATGAAGATTGAAGCATAGACCCAGAATGAATGAGAGCACATAGTAAAGCACCATCACCTCGCTGCAGCGTCGTAGTAATTTTACGTCTGCCGGTAGCGTACAGCGGAATATTCCCCATAAAGCTATAGGGGCGAGCTGCAAGACCAGTTGCTTGATGGTAACCAGGATGGGACTTATTGGAATCAGGATGGGACTTGTTCTGAAGGATAAGCCCGCTTGTCTGCAAACAGAAAATGCCAGTGAAAACAATGCGAAAATGCAATATGCATACATGGCATATTGTGCAATGCGATTTATTTCTATAGAATAACTTTTTCTTTCCATAATTCTACGTTTGATGATTTTATAAACAGCTTATCTTGCATAAAGCCATTGCAAAGATACGAAGTTTTTGAGAAATTCTAGCAAAATAGGTGGAAAATGTTTGGCTATTATGATATATACTTGTTAAAAGAATGGCGGAGAGACCGATAAAAACTCTTAAAAATCATAACGTATCTTCTTGAATACCAGTATTTGTTGCTATCTTTGCACGGTATATACTAATAACGCTACGTGGATAAATACTAATAGCGCTACATGGGTATATACTAATAGGAATATAAGTTTAATCATGAGTAATATGAAGAAGATTTTCTTAGGATTGGCAGCAGCACTGATGTTGACTGCCTGCAATGAGAACAGACAGCCGGAGACAACGATCAGCGTTGACTCTGCAAGTGTGGTAACCGATTTGATGATGAGTCGCAGAAGCATCCGTGCTTACAAGGATTCCGTCATCAGCCGCGATACCCTGAACGAGATTTTGAAATGCGGCATCCATGCGCCAAATGGGCAGAACCTGCAGTCGTATGAAATCAGAGTGATTGATTCTCCTGCACTTATCGATTCGATAACCCAAGCCGTGGTAAAGGATAATCCTAAGATTGCAGAGCGCAAAGGCTTCAAGAATATCTTCGTGAATGCTCCATGCGTGGTTTGCATCGCCTACGATACTACTTATGATATGGCGCAGATTGATTGCGGCTTACTTGGTGAGAATATCATTCTTGCAGCATGGTCAAAGGGCATCGGTTCCTGCTGCCTGGGCAGTTCTGCCCGCTGGATATTGGATTCGCCGTCAGCCAAGCCTTACCTCGACCGCATGGCATTCTCTAAGAATTACAAGCTGCTCTACTGCATTGCCTTGGGTTATCCTGATGAATCGCCAGAGGCAAAGCCAAGACGCCAGGACATGATTAAGTTCATGGATTAGGATAAATGAAGTTTGATGTCCCCAAACAGGACATCAAACTTTTTGGAAAATGCAATCATCTCATTTTCCTCCATATAACCCAACAAAAAAGGCATGGCGCAAATCACTGCGCCATGCCCCAATAAAAGAAAACCTTATAGTCAAAATAAAAATTAGCGATTCTAATTCTTGTTCTGGTACTAATCTTTTTCTAGTACTTCGCATTCTGAGGGTCGAAGTTGGTCCAACCGCTCATCCAGTTGTTGCTGCCATCGAAGGCTCCGATGTAGGTTACGGTGTCGAAACCTGTCCAGCCGGCGAAACTTGCGGCTCCAAGCAACGGACTGCCGGCGATAGGAGTATAACCGTCTGCGTCAACCAATGAAGCCCAACTGTCAAAATACTTGTTGCTTGGCTCTGAGAAGAAGAAGGTGTTGCTGTATGACTTCTGGTTCTTGTCGAGATCCTTCTTGTTGGCTGCATCATAGAGGTAATCTTCATACTTCTTGTTGGCATCTGTACCAACGGCATCCATACCTGCGAAATATACATTCTGAAGTTTGAATTTCTTATCCTTGGCATCCTGTACGGTATTTCCTTTCTCACCATCGATAATCAAACCGATAGGCCAGCCTAAGGCCACCGAGTTGATGCAGTTGAGGTTAGAAGAACGGCGAATCTGCATCGCTGCCTGGAACTTGCCGAGGGCTGAACCGTTGTTTGAATTGTATGCTCCGGCAGTGATATAATCGGTGGTGTTCTGGAACTTGTCGTCCAAAACCTTAGGACCTACGAAGGTGATGTTAGAGAAGGTTGCCTTGGTACGAGGCTCTACTGTTGCACCATCAGCGCAGTTGTCGCTCTCGAAACCGTTGCTCTGAGAGGTGTCGGCTATCTTGCTGTCACGCAGTGAAAGACCATACTGCACCTTACCTGAGAAACCGTTGTCGGTATCGAAATCATCATCCCAACCCTTGTAGGCTACGAGATACTTGCAATTCACGGTACCGCCAAACCACTCGAAGGAATCATCATTAGAATAAGATACCTGTACGTGGTCTATCTGTGTGCCGGAACCTACAGAACCGAAGGTTAAACCGTTGATTTCCTTATCCTTCTGGAATGGATAACCGGCAAACTCGATGCGTACATAACTCAAGACTCCTGAGTTATCAGCATCATCTGCGCCACCATGCTTGGTACGAGGGCCACCTTCTATCTGCTGCTCAGTCTGGTTGTTCTTAGCCTTACCGCAGAGGATGATACCACCCCAGTCGCCAGGCTTTCTGCTGCCGGCAGCCTCTTC